>Ga0155030_124_pt1 | contig 3980 bp, 2 predicted proteins | sample RifCSPhighO2_01_FD_105998 | JGI IMG/M metagenome (GOLD analysis project Ga0155030, IMG submission 105998) | Candidatus Nomurabacteria bacterium RIFCSPHIGHO2_01_FULL_43_16 | reverse complement strand
TACGCCTTATGTGCCTAATGTCAAAACATACCCGCGGAAGCGGCAAATTCATCCTTCGGTAAAAAGACAATTCATTTTCAGTAATTCTGAAAGCCCCCACCGAATTTGGATTGTTCTTTTCTGCGCACTCTATGACCTCTCCCAAAATAGAGTCATCCACTTCGGCAATGGTTTCAGGCAATTCAGCGGGCCTTAAGGTGACTTTATAATTTCTTTTTTCTCTGTCCGCCCAGCGGTATCCCCATTCCATCGCTTCTTCCCTCGTAAGGGGGTGGTAATAATTCGCTATCGTTTCATTGTACCCAAAATCGGAGAAGTTCGGCGGGAAATTTTCCCCAAATCTATACTCCAAACCCCTGCTGTCTATGTAGGGTTTATCCTTCATGTGCTCTATAATCTGATTCTTGAGCCGCCCATATTCTTCTTTGGAATATTCTTTATTTAAGATGGAATATTTCCCTTTCTTTAACCCTACGCATCCGAAACAATCATGCGCGCCGGGGCAAGTGTTGCAATAATACAAATCATGCGCTCCCATCCAACATTGATTGCAAAAATATAGGCGGGCGATGTCCAAGCCGCAATTTTCTGATTCGTATATCAGTTCGGCCTTGTTTCCCCACTCGAAATAATCCATGCAATCTTCTGCATTAAAAGTCATAAACAGGTATTTTCCGTCTTTCACATTTTCGCAGTCAAAGGATTGGGTGACATTTTTACTGTTTAAAAACCAGTTTCCTGAAACATGTTCGGATTTTATAGACATAATTACCCTTTGCGGGAATTTTTTCCTGAAATTATCGAATTTTGCTTTCATTTTTTCAATGCCGGAAAAAGTATGCAATTTCATTTCCCCGAGAATCCTAAAGTATTCTTCTTTGGAATACTTTTTATTCCAAATACAGTATTCCGCGTTAACCAAATTCACGCACCCTACGCAATTGGAGCAATTTCTACACGCATAAATGAAAGAGCAATCCCTGGAATCCTTGCTTTCCTGGCTGAATTTCGTGTTGTAGCAGTTAGCGCAATTCACGCATTCGTAGCACAATTCGCATTCGTAGAGCCAGGAAGAATCGCAGCAATCCATGATATGAATTTTGCCGTTGTAAATATACATGGAATTTTCCGGGTAAGAACTGCGGAAAACCATATAGGAGTTTTTCGGATCCGTCACCCGGTGGGCATAAGGGCTGTTTCCCGCGAGTCCCTGTCGGACGATAGACATCCTTGGCACCTTGTTTTGAAGTTCGAGAACCTGTTCAAGAAAGGGACGCGCGGAATCGTAATCCATAGCGTATTCCTTCGGGTCCCACACATCCGAATACCAAATATCCGTTTCAAAAACCGGAAACACTGTCTTTTCCGGATACATGCTGAAAATATCTTTGCCGGAAAAATCGCACTTCCTCTTATACAAAACCGTCTCGCTGGTATGCATAAACCGCCGAAGCAACCGGCACTCCGGACACCAAGTCGGCGGAGGGACTTTGATTTTCTCGTAGAAATTGAAGTCCTCCGGCTCTATGGTAAAGTCCTTTTTGCAGTTTTGGCATGTCGCAGACACTGAACTTGTTGAATGTGTTTTTGTATTCATTTTACTTATGTTATCACTTTTGGACGGCCGTCAAATTTGATAATACTTAATACATTTCCTGCTTTCCCCTCTCCTTAATAAAGAGAGGGGTTGGGGGGTGAGGTCATTCCAAAATTTTCCGGAGGACGTCTTCCGGAACTTCTCTCGGCTGTGGGCCTACGGATGAAGCTTTGGGTTTCTTGGGTATTGCCGTAGGCGAAGCCGAAGGTCCTGGGGAAACCGAAGGAGCAAGTGCGGATTCGTCCTTCTCCGTTTTCTCGGAAATCAGATTCCTTAATTTATCCATTTCTTCCTGGCTGGCGGCGCGATCTTTGGATACTTTTCCGCCAGAGGCGGATCCGCCTCTGGCGGAAATTTTTTCTTTCAAAGAATCAAGCGAAATCGCCGCTTGTGGCGAGACCCCGCCGGAGGCGGTGGCGGACGCAGGCGCAGGCGCAGGCGCGTCAATCTTGCTTAAAACCTCTTTGAGCGCAAAATTGTCTTTCTTTGCCTGGGGCGGAATTTTTTTGTCAACAACGTTGCGGACGGGCGACGGAGTAAAGACCTTTTTGATGGCGCCTATTATTCCCGGTTGGTTCACAGCCGAATGCTGCTTCTCTACTCTCTCCGGATATCTTTCCTCTTCCTCTATTTTGCCGTCTTTCTGTTTGAATTCTATGCCCAAGTCCGCCAGCGGCCTGAAGAACTTGGATTCGTCATATTTGATTTGATCTTCGCCTTTCTTTTCCACTTTCACCTCTCCGGACTTTATTTTCGCGATGCATTCCTTGCAATAAACTGGCCGACCCGGTTCTGGCTTGAAGGGCACGGTTTTCTCTTTCTTGCAAAGCGAACAGACAATGTTAAATTTCTCCATTCCCGCAAATGAGAAGGACTCAATGTCTCCGAGCGACATTCCGCTCCAATCGTTGATTTCTCTTTCTACTATGCCCTTGGGGCGACAGTAGAGGTCGCGGGAGGATTTGATGACTTCTTCTTCTATCTTTCTGTCCCCTCCCTTTACCATCGGAGGAAGGGTCTTGGCGGAAAAGGGCCGGGAGGTCACTCCGTCTATCATCAGTTTCAAATATATCTTGTAGTTCGGCAGATTCACGATATCAAGCGGGGTAAATTCCGGCTCAAACTCTTTTTCCAGAAATTCGGCATCATCCGCGCCCACGCGGAAAACAATCATCGTTCCCACATTGCCGAAGACCGCGTCGCGCACGGCAGAGCTCTTGTCGGAGATGAGCTGGGCGGTGTATTGGTGGGCGACCGTCAGGTTCAGGCGGTATTTTCGCGCTTCGGACAAAATGCCGGCGAAAGCGTCAGTCACGAAATTTTGGAACTCGTCCACATACAGGTAGAAATCCTTGCGGTGCTCTTCGGGGATGCGCACGCGCTCCATGGCGGCCAGCTGAATCTTGGTGATGATCATCCCTCCCAGAAGGGCGGAGTTGTCTTCGCCGATGCGCCCCTTGGAGACATTCACCAGGAAAATCTTGCCCTCATTCATCATGTCAAAAATATTAATCGTGCTCTTGGACTGGCCGACGACGTTGCGGATGATGCTGGTGGAGAGAAACTGCCCGACTTTGTTTTGAATTGGGGCGATGGCTTCGTTGCGGAATTTGTCCTGCCAGGCCTCGTATTCGTGCACCCAGAAGGCCTTAATGACCGGGTCTTTCAAATTGGAAATTATTTTCTGGCGATAGTCCTTGTCCACCAACATGCGCGGGATTCCGAGCAGCGTCGTCCCCGGCGTATCGAGCAGAGCTAGGATGCAGTTGTTTAAAATGTATTCCATGCGAGCGCTCCAGGCGTTGGCCCAAATTTTGGTAAAGATGCCCATCAGACCGGAGGCCACTAGGTGCTTGTATTGCGGATCAATCAGTTCTAAAACATTGAACCCAATATGGTAATCCGCATCGGCCGGATTGAAATAGACGACATCCTTCATACGATGCCGAGGAATGGCAGAGAGAACCGCCTCCACATTTTCTCCGTGCGGGTCCACCAGACAGACACCCTCGCCGTTCTGGATGTTCTGGATAATCATATTGAACATCAGTACAGATTTACCGGTGCCGGACTTTCCGAGCAGATAAACATGCTGGCGCCGGTCCTTGCGCTTGATGCCGAAAAGCTGGTTTTTATCGCGAAAAGTCGTCAGCCCCAGATAAGTAACATCCTTATTTATGGGTATTTCCGGAAGTTCCATATAACGCTATTTTACAATAAAACAGCCAAAACTAAAAGCCCCAAACGGGCTTTTTGAACTTGTTGGTCTTATGCGCATTTGCAATTACTTTCTGCTTCCCCGCATTTTTTGCATTTTACCTGCACCATTGATTTTTCCTTGCATTTTTGGAAATGATGAGGGTCATATTGGGCGGTAGTGTAT
>Ga0155030_130_pt1 | contig 5554 bp, 4 predicted proteins | sample RifCSPhighO2_01_FD_105998 | JGI IMG/M metagenome (GOLD analysis project Ga0155030, IMG submission 105998) | Candidatus Nomurabacteria bacterium RIFCSPHIGHO2_01_FULL_43_16 | reverse complement strand
CCTTTTCATAGACGAAATCCACCGGCTGAACAAAATGGTTGAGGAAATACTCTATCCGGCGATGGAGTCCGGCGTTCTGGATATTATCATCGGCAAAGGCCCTTCGGCCCGCACCATCCAGCTGGACTTGCCCCCATTTACTTTGATTGCGGCCACCACTCGGGTTGCTCTGGTATCCTCGCCTCTCCGTTCCCGTTTTTCCGGCGGCGTTTTCCGTCTGGAATTTTATTCCAACGAGGAAATTGAAAAAATTATACAAAGATCCAGTAAACTTTTAAAAACAGAACTGGAGGGGGGAGCGCTCAAAGAAATTGCCAAGCGGAGCCGCTTTACTCCGCGCACCGCCAATTATTTTTTAAAGCGCTGCCGGGATTTCGCCCAAGTGCATAAGAAAGGTTTGGACCAGAAAACGGTCCGAGAAGCACTCAATATGCTGGCGGTGGATGAAATCGGCCTGAATCCTTCCGACCGAAAATTTTTGGAAATACTGATTGAAAAATTCGGCGGCGGGCCGGTGGGACTGAAGACCATCGGCGCGGCCATGTCCGAAGAAGAAGCGACGGTGGAAGAAGTGATAGAGCCGTATTTGATTCAGCTCGGCCTCCTGGAACGCTCCCCCCGCGGCCGCGTGGCCACCAAGAAGGCCTACGAACATCTTGGATTTAATATCAAAAAGGGCCAAGAAAAACTTTTGTAAGTGATAAAATTAAGTTCATGAAAATTTTAGGAATAGACCCGGGGTTTGAGCGGCTGGGCGTCGCCATCCTGGAAAAAAGCAAGGGAGAGAAAAAGGAGCGGGTGCTTTTTTCCGAATGTTTCAGGACTCCCGTCAAATCGGATTTTTCCGAAAGATTGCGCTTACTCGGGGCCGAAGTGAAAAAAATAATTAAAGAATACAAGCCGGAAGTTCTTGCTATAGAGACGCTATTCCTGAACACCAACCACAAAACGGCCATGCGGGTCGCTGAGGCGCGCGGGGTTGTGGTTTACGAAGCCGCCCATGCCGGCCTTAGGATTTTTGAAGCGTCCCCGCCCCAGATAAAAGTCGCGACCACCGGCCACGGAGCATCCGACAAGGCGCAAATCATTAAAATGGTAAAAATGCTGGTGGAAATAGACAAATCAAAGAAGTCCGACGACGAACTGGATGCGATTGCTATTGCCCTAACCGCCTTCGCCCACCTGAAATAAGGCCTGCCCCGTACCGAGCTTTGCTCTGGTTTGGGGTTATCCACATATTCTATTGCCAACTCTTTTGGTTTTTGTTACAAAGTAGGAAATCATCAGTAGGTCGTTTAACAAAACTAAAAATAAGCATTTTTTATGCACGATGAAGACGAAGAAGTAGAAGGCGCCTTCAAAGCGGAAGATGAAATGGAAGACATGCCGGAGGGAATGAATGATTTCGGATTAGACGAGGATGATACCGACCCAGAGAGCAGGTTCAGCTAGTTAAATCAAAAAATCCGCCTAAAAGCGGATTTTTTGATTACGTTATTTTTACAAACCGGTGCTTGCCGATTTTATAGACCCCAGGAGACGCCATAATTTTAAAATCGGTTACTTTCTTTTCCTCTTCCCCTCCTAATTTTTTAATCGCCCCCTCTTCAACCAGCCGACGCCACTCGCTTAAGGATGTAACGATTTTTTTGGACACCAGCGTCGCTCCGAGCCCTCCCTGTCCTTTTATTTCTTCCGTCTCGCCCGGTATCTGCCTTTTCTGAAAAGTATTTTCCCAACTTTCCTGCGCCTGCCTCGCAGCACTTTCATTATTTAAATCTTTTACAATTTCAAAAGCGAGGCGTTTTTTGTTCGTCATTGCATCCTTTTTTTTAATCTCGTCAATAGGCATATTGGTCAAACATTCAAAACACCTTGTCAGGACCTCGTCAGGAAAAGCCATTATTTTTCCAAACAAATTTTCTGGTCTGTCGTCTAGGGCAATTGCATTGCCCTCGGTTTTGCCTATTTTTTTACCTTGGGAATCAGTGAGAAGCTGGAGGGTCATTACAAATTTTTCTTTTCCAAGCATATGTCGCATAAGTTTTCTTCCCATCAGCATATTAAACATTTGATCCGAGCCGCCGATTTCCAAATCTACATCCATGGCCACGGAGTCGTATGCTTGCATTACAGGGTAAAGAAACTCGTTCATAAAAACATCCTGTCCTTGTTTCGTTCTCTCTTGAAACAAATCCCGTTTTATAACCTGCTGGAAGGAAAGGTGGCCTGCGATTTGTAGAAACTCCAAGCCGCTTAGGCTGTCTAACCACTCACTGTTATATTTGATTTCCGCCGGATTTTCGCCTTTAAACCTCAAAATTCTACCTGCCTGGATTTTATAATTTTCAGCATTTTTTAGGACAACCTCCCGGGTGAGCATTTTCCTTGCCTCGGTTTTACCGGAAGGGTCCCCAATCATCCCTGTGGCATCACCGATTAGAAATATGACGTGGTGCCCTAGGGCCTGCCACTCCGCAAGCTTTCTTAGCCCCACCATATGCCCGATATGCAATTTGGCCCCTGTCGGGTCAAATCCTTGGTATAATTTCAGTTTTTTGCCGGAGCGCAATATCTTTTCCAACGCCTCCTTGGAGGGATATACCTTATCAACCCCCCGGTTCAGTAATTCGTCAATTTTGTCTCCAGTTTTCTTCGCTTTCATATTCGAATAATACCATATTTTCTGTTATAATTCGAATAGTGAAGAAATTACGAAAGAATAAAAGACTTCTAAAAAATCTGGCATTATTTTTCGCCGGCGTTTTTATCTTGCTATTTGGGGTTACGCTGGTTTGGCTTTCTTCCCTGAAGATTCCGGATTTTAATTCTTTTGAGAATAGAAAAGTGATCAATTCCACCCGAATTTATGACCGTACCGGAGAAATTTTGCTTTACGACATACACCAGGATGTCAAACGCACGGGGGTGTCGTTCGATAAAATGGGTTTTAATATAAAAAACGCAACCGTCGCCATAGAGGACTCGGAGTTCTATAATCACAGCGGAATACGCGTAACTTCCACTCTTCGAGCAATCTTTTCAAATCTTTTTAATTTTGGAATAGGTGGTGGAGGCTCAACCATAACCCAGCAGTTGGTAAAAAACACCCTACTCACCTCCGAAAAGGGCTATGCCCGATATATAAGAAAAATAAAAGAATGGGTTCTGGCGGTTAAAATAGATAAATCCATGCCGAAGGAAAAAATACTGGAATACTATCTGAATGAAGTTCCTTACGGCGGAAATGTTTATGGAATACAAGAAGCAAGTAAAACCTATTTCAATAAAAACGCGATAGATCTAACGTTGGCAGAAGCATCTTATCTTGCCTCAATTCCCCAATCTCCGACTCTTCTTTCTCCTTACGGAAAAAACAGGGATAAACTGGAAACCAGGAAAAATTTGGTGCTTTCCAGAATGTTAGAGCTTGGTTTTATCTCTAAAGAAGAATACGATAAGGCAAAAAAAGAAATAGTAACTTTCATTCCGCAGGCAACCATGGGTATCAGGGCGCCGCATTTCGTTTTTTTTATTAAAGATTATTTGGAAAAAAAATACGGAATTGAGGCGGTGGAACGAGGTGGTTTTAAAGTCACCACAACCCTTGATATTGATTTACAGGAAAAAGCGGAGCAATTCGTTAAAAGTGGCGCGCTTCAAAATGAAAAAGATTGGAATGGAAAAAATGCGGCGCTGGTCGCTATTGATCCAAAAACCGGACAAATCTTGACAATGGTCGGATCCAGAGATTATTTCGATAAAAACATTGACGGAAATTACAATGTGACAACAGCGAGCAGGCAGCCGGGATCTTCCTTTAAGCCCTTTATCTACGCCACGGCCTTCAATAAGGGCTTTACCCCGGATACGGTGCTTTTTGACCTGCCTACGGAGTTTCAAACGACCTGCGACGCAACGGGAAGAGCTCTGCCGGAACACAATCAGGCAAATTGTTATATGCCGGATAACTATGACGGAAAATTCCGCGGTCCAATGTCGTTGCGGGACGCTTTGGGCCAGTCAATTAACCTTATAGCCGTAAAACTCTTTTACCTGGCCGGGCTTTCCGATTCGCTAAAAACAGCGGAGAGTATGGGTATCAGCACGCTTCAGGATATCAGCCGGTACGGGCTTACCCTGGTTATCGGGGGTGGAGAAGTATCGCTTCTGGATATGACATCGGCTTACGGAGTTTTTGCGAATAGCGGTATAAAAAATCCATACACGGGAATTTTAAAAATAGAAAATTTAAGCGAAAAAATCCTGGAAGAATTTAAGGCCAATCCGCAGGAAATTTTACCAAAAAATACCGCTCTGACTGTTTCAGATATTTTGTCGGACGAGAAAGCCCGCACACCAACCTTCGGAGCCCATTCGGCTCTTTTTATCCCGAACAGAAGTGTGGCCGCAAAAACCGGAACGACCAACAACAACAGGGATGCTTGGATTATTGGCTATACACCGTCTCTTGTGGTGGGTGTTTGGGCCGGCAACAACGACAATGTCCCGATGAAAAAAGGCGGAGCGGCAATGGCTGGACCGATTTGGAATAAATTTATGAATGAAGCGTTGAAAAATTTACCGAATGAAAGTTTTGAGAAGCCGGATTTGGAAGTTGATCCAATTAAAGTAAAACCAATTCTGCGCGGATTTTGGCAGGGAAATGAGAACTTTTTTATAGACAAAATATCTGGAAAATTAGCCACGGAAAACACACCCAAGGAAACTTTACAGGAAAAGGTTATAACAAATGTGCATTCTATCCTTTATTGGGTGGATAGAAACGATATTTCAGGCCAAGCGCCGCTTAACCCCGAAAGCAACCCCCAATTCAGTCATTGGGAAATTCCGGTACAAAGATGGTGGGCGCAAAATAGGGATAAATATCCCATAACGACATGGAGTGAAAAGCCGGTCCTATTTGATGATATACACACCGACATATCAGCCCCGATTGTTTCAATTCTGGAACCGAACGAAGAAACGATTTATTCACCTAATCAAAGAATAAACTTAAAAATATTCAATTCGGGCATATTTCCTATTCAAAAAATAGATATTTTTATAAACGGTATATATTTAGGCGCAGCCCAGCCGCCGTTCAACTTTTCCTTTAAACCCGCGGAATTGGAAAATCTGCAAACTGACAATGAATTAAAAATAATTTCCTATGACACTGTATACAACCGCGACGAAACAAACCTTAATTTTAAAGTGGAGTAATAAAAAACATAGTTTGTTATATGATATTTCGGGGAGTTTTTTTACCTAAAGATTCTTTCAACCTTAAAATAATTTCTTCCCATTTAAGAAAAATTTCGTTTTTGTATATGGGTTTAATGTTTAAGTAAATTGTGCCGTTTTTTATCTTTATGTCCTCGTTTTTAATGGATAGATTAATGATTTCTGAAATAATTTTTCTAACCGATTCTTTTTTTTCTTTTTCGGAAAAAAGAAGTTTATCGAACCGGCCGAGTAAATCTTTTATTTCAATCATAAAATATTACCTGTTCATCGGCATTATAAGATAGGTGAACGACAAATCGGAAAC
>Ga0155030_123_pt1 | contig 6197 bp, 8 predicted proteins | sample RifCSPhighO2_01_FD_105998 | JGI IMG/M metagenome (GOLD analysis project Ga0155030, IMG submission 105998) | Candidatus Nomurabacteria bacterium RIFCSPHIGHO2_01_FULL_43_16 | reverse complement strand
CGAAGAAATTGCGCGGGGCGAAACACTTTCAAGCCCTGCCGACAGCGCGGTAAATCTTTTTAAAACTTTATATTGAGTAATTGCTTCCCGCATTTCTCCTCGCGCCCCGCGTGTGGCGGAATAGCGGCGGAAATCCGTGGGGCTCCGGCCGATCGGCTTGTTTATTACCCCGCGATCATTTTTCACAAACCCGGAAACTATTGCTAGATAAGTTTTTTTGACAGTTCTGTCCATAAACTGCTTTTTCAAAAACTCGTGAGCTTTTTTATTCTTAGCAAGCAACATTACTCCTGAAGTTTCTTTATCCAGCCGATGCACTATTTCCAGTTTGGGATATTTTTTGGAAAACAAATCCAGAATGGTTTTCTCTTTGCTTCTCTGGTCCGGGTGCACTAAAATGCCGGACGGTTTGTCTATCGCTAGAATATTGGAATCTTCGTATAAAACTTTGATTTTCATAAATTTGATTTGTGGCTGGTGCCCCCGGTAAGAATCGAACTTACATCAGCGGCTTAGAAGTCCGCGGTTCTATCCATTGAACTACGGGGGCAAATGGGTAGAGTGTGCGCGGTAAGGGACTCGAACCCCTGACCTTCCCGGTGTAAACGGGTTGCTCTACCAACTGAGCTAACCGCGCAAAAGCATTGATTAAAATTACCATTTATACAATACTGGGTCAACATTAAAATTCTTTCAGGGCAGCCCCCAAGGCGGACGCATAATCAAAGGATTCTTCCAGGATTATTTCCGGAATGTGTTCCGACGTATCTAAAATATTCACCCAAACATTCCCCGTCTCTACCCTATGCCTCAGATGAAGAGCAAGGTGCTCGACAAATTCCGCCAAATTCGGAGCGTTGCCGCAAACAATGATTTTTTTTATCGGAAGACGGATATTTTCCCATTCTTCCCCTTTCTTTATGTGCCAATGCAAAAACCGCTTGGCAATCTCATCGCGTAAAAAATAAACGGATGCCGATGCTGGAATATGATATACCAGAGCGCCACCGGAGAAAATGAAGATGTCGCTTTTTTCCTTTCCATGGTTTACAAGCATGTATGTGCCAAAATCTCCTTTCTTGATAACGGACCTTCCGATAGCATGTGTCCGGTGCTCGGATGATTTGGTTTTTATGCCGAAATTTTTAAGCGTTAGGATGTGCTCTTTTATTTTTTCCTTATCTTGATACCCTAAAGACAAATGAACCGGCTTTGACCCGAAAATCTTTTTAAGCGCCGAAAATGTTTCTTTTAATTCTCTTTTATTATGAACTTTATATTCTCCGTGCCGCCCTAACCTAACACCATCTTTGGTATCGATAAGTTCCACGAATTTTATAGAACCGTCTCCGGCATCCAGACCAAAGGAAGATTTATTAAATAAGCTGCCTAGCATACTTATAGTATATTATATCCGTCTTTTTATCGCTACCGTAGAAAAGCTATGTCTTATGGAATTGCGATTTATTAAATTTGTCCAAATACCTTTGTAATATGAGCGCGGCGGCCGACGCGTCTACTCGTCCAGATTTTATTTGTTTCACTTTACTATGCGACTGCGACTGATTAAAATCATTTTTTCCCTTTCCGGATTTGCGAGCCTCTACCGAAGTTAAAAATTCTTTCTGTTTATGAACCGGTAATCTGAATTTCTCTTTCAATTCCAGAATAAAAACTTCAATTCGGCCAGAGAGCGCGTTTAACTTCCCTGAAAAATCCACCGACTCTCCGACCACGATTACCGAAACATTTTCTTCTCCGATAATCTTGCTAAGCCGGACAAAAGCGCCTTTATCATTTGGAATAATTTCTTTCGGAAAAGCCAGGGTGCAATTTTTATCCGAAACCGACACTCCTATTCTTTTCGTCCCATAATCAATACCCATAAACTTACCAGAAGGGGCGCTCGCGATCATATGAAAAATACTAGCATAAAAAGCTTCTTTCTGGTATTATTTCCATTATGTATAACATATATAATATAAATCTAGTTTTATTAATCGTGGCCCTTTGGACCATTCCCTGGAAAATTTACGCCGTCTGGACGGCCGCCAAGCATAACCACAAGAAGTGGTTTGTCGCCTTGCTCATCCTGAATACGGTGGCTATTTTGGAAATTTTTTATATTTTCAAAATCGCGAAAAAAAGCTGGGCTGATGTTAAAAGGGACTTCAAAAGAGCGCTGTCATCAATCAGATAGAGGCGGTGAAGCTTTTGAAAAATTAATAAATAATAAATTGTTTTTAGCGCGGAGAGGTGGCTGAGCGGTTGAAGGCACTTGTCTTGAAAACAAGAGATCCTTTACGGGATCCGCGAGTTCGAATCTCGCCCTCTCCGCGCTGGAAATAATTAATTTTAAAATCTTGTCATCGCCTCCGCAATTTTTTAGGTTATAATATACTTATTTGACAGGATAATTTTATAAACAGAATTATGATTGAAAATTTATTAATTTTTATCGTCTCATTGTTTTTAGTCATTAGAGGATCCACTCTGGCGACTGAATATTCAGCCAAACTAGCCGAAGCATTCCGACTATCTAAATATATTGTCGGTTTTATTATTGTTGCCTTTATCTCCATTCTGCCGGAGTCGTTGATAGCCATTAACGCGGCAATTAAGGGAATACCTTCCTTTGGTCTCGGTACCCTACTCGGATCAAATGTAGCCGACTTAACTTTGATTTTTGCCATTTTGATTATCTACGCGGGACGCGGCATAAAAATCGAAAGCAAGGTTTTGAAAAATATAAACTCTTATCCCCTTTTTCTCCTTTTGCCGCTCGCCCTTGGGTTGGATGGGCATTATTCCCGCCTTGACGGAATTTTTTTAGTTTTCGCCGGCGTCGTGTTTTATTATATGGTCTTTAAGAATAGAATTGAAACATCTCCTTTTTTACATAACGGGAAGGATAAATTGAAAAATTTTTTCTTTTTGCTTTATTCCATGGCGCTTCTTTTGGTCGGCTCGCATTTTACCGTAACATCGGCTGTCGCCTTGGCGCAAGCGTTATACATTACACCCATTCTCATCGGTATGCTGGTCGTCGGACTGGGAACAACTATGCCCGAACTGTTTTTTTCACTAAAAGCCATAAGAAGAAAAGATGACGGGCTGGCAATCGGAGATATTTTGGGCTCGGTTTTGGCAGATGCAACCATTGTCATTGGAATCTTGGCCTTGATTAGCCCCTTCTTCTTTCCGGTAAAAATTATTTATGTCACGGGCATATTCATGGTAACTGCCTCTTTTGTTCTGCTTAATTTCATGCGTTCCGAACGGGTTTTATCAAAGAAAGAGGGTTATTTGCTTTTGGCCTTCTGGCTACTTTACGTAATTGTGGAACTAACGTTGAATAAATAGCATACCCCCACACCTAATTTGGATTCTAATAGGTGTGGGGGTATAATTATAATGTGGCTATGAATGAAAAATTAATTTGGTCCGCTTTGGAATACGAAGAGCGGGAACGCAGCCGGGATTGGTTCTGGGCGCTTGGTATTATCGTGGTAACCGGCTCCATTGCTTCAATCATTTACGAAAATTATTTTTTCGCTGCGCTTCTCATTTTGGGCGGGGCAATGCTCGGATTTTTTGCAATTAAAAAGCCGGACATGGTTACTTACGAACTTAATGAAAAAGGTTTGGCAATCAGAGACCGCCTCTACCCTTATGAAAATATAAAATCTTTCTGGGTCCAGTCGGAAAAAACGGTGGAGACACTGCCGGGCGAAGTCATTAAACCGCTCTTTTTCATACATACAGAAAGAGCCTTCATGCCGATAATCTCAATACCGACTGATGAAATGATGGCGGAAAAAATACATTCCATAATGCTCTCAAAAAATATCGCAGAAGTTGAAATGAAAGAACACGCTTCGGAAAAAATAATGGACGCGTTGGGGTTTTAGGCGGACTTTTAATCAAAAGTTGTTAATCTGAATTTATCCGCGCCATCGGCGGGACAAGTAGCCCTCATAGTTTAATGGATAGAATGCGAGCTTGCGGAGTTCGTGATCCAGGTTCGATTCCTGGTGGGGGCACCAAACAAAAAAGAACAAACTGCTTTGCTCTTTTTTGTTTGGTGCCGACCACAGCGATGTTTTGCGAGCACGCAAAACCGCGAGGGGCGGGCTGCGAAAATTTCGAGCGACGGCGAGAAATTATTTGTAGCCACAAAATAAAATAGGTTCGAGCCGAGGGTGGTGACCAAGGCAGGGAAAAATATCTTTAATTACACAATATTTGACTTTTTCACAGAAAATGATATAATAAAGAGATGCTTAATAATAAAAAGGACAATTATCTTGGCAGGTTTCTTTTGGCGGCTATATTGCTTATGACTTCTTTTTTGGTCGTTTTATCCTTCCCTTCCATCGCCGGGGCGGTTTCCGGAGAACCGGATGTTTCAACCAGAAACGCAACGGATTTGACCAACAGGAGTGCTATTTTAAACGGGGTAGTGGATGGCAAAGGCTATTCGACTACCGCATGGTTTGAATACGGAACAAACAATAATCTTGGCAATTCTACCCGACGCAGATCCTATGGCAACGGACAGTACGAGATTGATTACAGCGATGAGATTTCCGGGCTCCATTTGAACACCACATACTATTTCCGGGCGGTTGCAAGTAATTCACGCGGTACGGACTATGGAAGTGTTTATACATTCAGAACCGGTTCCGGTTATTATAACCAAAATACAAATTATTATGACAATCAATTCATTAAATACAGAACTCCGACCGCTACTACCGAATTGGCGATAAGCGTTTCAAGTAACAGCGCGCGACTCAATGCCACTGTTTCAAATCCGACAAATGACCCCACAAATGCTTGGTTTGAATGGGGCACAACTCCCGACTTGGGAAATAAAACGGCAATAATATCGTTGGGGTCATTGCCGGCCGTCAGGCACATTAATGTTCTGACGGGACTTTCGCCCGGCACAACTTATTATTTCCGAGCGGTTGCGGAAAACCCTTTTTGGAGAAATATAGGTTCGGTATTAAGTTTTACCACAAACAGCCAATACATTACGACCACTACCGTAAGCCGTAATCAGCCGATTGTGCCTACAATTGATAATTCCAGGCCATATTCGGGAGATGAAATCAACTACACCGTTGAACATCAAAACGATAATGAGTTCGCGGATGACAACACCTTCCTTAGTCTTGGAGCGAATGTTTTTGGAGCCGGTTTCTTTCCGGACAATGTTTTCGGATGGCTGTTGTTGATTCTTCTAATTCTCGCGCTCATCATGCTGGTTAAATATCTTTTCACTCAGCCCTTCTCCAAATCCAAAAAAACAACAGTCGTTACCGACCAGCCCTTAAGTAAGAAAACCACAACTACTACGATACAGTAATAAAACTGTGTTAAAGTAGCGTTAATGCCAAAAAAGACATTCAAGGAAGTATCGGGAAATTCCTACCCGATGCGGATTAATAAATATCTTGCGTTTAAAAAAATCTCCACCAGGCGGGGAGCGGATTTGCTCGTGGAAAATAAAAAAGTTTTTATTAATGATAAATTGGCGGTGCTGGGTAGCAAAGTGCTGGAATTGGATAAAGTGGAAGTGCGGGGCGCCAAGCAAAAAGAATATGAGTATTTTGCCTACAACAAACCGATCGGAATTGAAACCGACTCTCCGAAGAAAGGGTTTTTCCCTTTGGGTCGGTTGGATAAAAATTCCCATGGCCTTCTGATTCTCACCAACGACGGAAGAATCACCGACTCGCTTCTGAATCCGAAATATTTTCATGAGAAAGAATACATCGTCAGAACTTCCAATAAATTACGCGGGAGTTTCAAACAAAAAATGGAAACTGGCGTAAATATTGAAGGTTACATCACAAAAAAATGTAAAGTAAAAATTATTAACGACTTTACTTTTAGAATAATTCTGACCGAGGGCAAGAAGCACCAAATCAGACGGATGTGTTCCGCTCTTTTCCAGGAAATTGCCGACTTGAAGCGTGAAAGAATTATGAATATAAAACTGGGGAATCTCAAGCCGGGCGCTTTGAGAGAAATAAAAGGAGAGGAATTAGATACTTTTTTAGAAACTCTCGGGTTGACCCCGTCGCTACGCGAGCGACTGTTTTAGGCACACACATATGGCGGTTTAATTAATTGATAATTGGCCAGAAATTCATTTGGTGTTTGTCCGTTTAAACCGCAATGTTCTA
>Ga0155030_119_pt1 | contig 7798 bp, 7 predicted proteins | sample RifCSPhighO2_01_FD_105998 | JGI IMG/M metagenome (GOLD analysis project Ga0155030, IMG submission 105998) | Candidatus Nomurabacteria bacterium RIFCSPHIGHO2_01_FULL_43_16 | reverse complement strand
ACTGCAAAAAGAACCACACGCTCTGCCGCCTACGAACCCAGTAAAATAATCCTTGACCGCTACGCTAAAGTCCTGGTCCGTTTCGCTCTGGGCGGCGGCAAAGGCATAAAGAAGGGTGATGTCGTCCAGGTCAGCAGTTCCGAGTCCGCCCGCAGGCTTTATTTTGCCGTATGTAATGCCATTATTGATGCCGGTGGCCATGTATTGCCGAACTATTCGCCTGACGCAGAACGGGGGGATCGCCGTCGCAGTGAGAGTTTTACCAGATATTTTTACGAACACGCGCAGGACCACCAGATGGACCACTTTCCCCATAAATATCTTAAGGGGTTAGTGGACCAGATGGACCATTCTGTTTTTATTCTGGCGGATGCCGACCCTCATGCGCTCCGGGGCGTGAACCCAAAAAAAATCATGCGCCGCGGCGTCGCACTCAAGCGCTTTATGGACTGGCGTCATGAGAAGGAATGGCAGGGTAAATTTACCTGGACCATCGCCTTGTACGGCACATCGGCAATGGCCCGTGAGGCAGGACTGGGCGAGCGCGAATACTGGAGACAAATTATCAAGGCCTGTTTTCTGGACGAAAAAGACCCAATCAAAAAATGGAAAGATGTGTATCGTAAAATGGAGCACTACCGCACTCGCCTAAACCGGCTGGCTCCAAAGACCGACCGGATTTATGTCGTCGGCCCGGATGTGAATCTCTGGGTAAAGCTCGGAGAAAAACGAAACTGGCTTGGGGGCAGCGGCCGCAATATTCCTTCCTTTGAATTGTTTACTTCGCCGGACTGGCGCGGGACTTCCGGCTGGATTCGCTTCAATCAGCCCCTTTATCGGTATAGTAATAAAATAATCGGCATTGAACTCGTGTTTGAAAATGGCAGAGTCGTTAAATCCAAGGCCAAAACTAATGAAAAGTTGCTAAAAGAAATGATCGCCACAAAGGGCGCAGATAAGATCGGAGAATTTTCTTTGACTGACCGTAGATTTTCGCGCATTACTAAATTCATGGCTGAAACCCTTTTCGACGAGAACATGGGCGGCCCGCACGGCAATACCCACATTGCAGTAGGTATGTCTTATCGCGACACCTACGCCGGCGATGCCTCCAAACTTTCTAAAAAAGAGGCCGAGGCCTTGGGCTTTAATGATTCCTCAGTGCATACGGATATGATTTCAACCGCGCCCCGCACCGTTACCGCCCACCTCAAAAACGGCGAAGAAATCGTCATCTATAAGCACGGCCAATTCGTTTTGTGAGACAAACTTTGGGCTATCTCCGCCCCCGGCGCCTCTCGGGTTATCTCCCAGGTCCTGGAACGCCTGGAAGGTAATATTGCATGGCTGAAAAAGGATGAGAAAAAAATTGAGGGGTTTTTAGAAAAATAATTTAATTGCGCGCGTCTACTTTCGCCGCAACGATAAAATCATTCTCGGAGAGTCCGCCGATGGCGTGGGTGGAAAGCGAAAGCAGCACTTTGCTGTAGTTTATTTTTATGTCCGGGTGGTGGCCTTCGGATTCGGCGATTTCGGCCACATTGTTGACGAAATTGATCGCTCCGATGAAATCCTTGAATTTGAATTGTTTGGAAATTTGTTTCGCCCCTTCGTTCAATTCCCAATCCGGTACATCCCCCATATATTTTAACGCCTCATCTTTGGAGAGCGGCACCGCTCCCCCTTCGCACGGCACGCATTTTTTCTTTAGTAAATCCATTTGCAATAATTATACCATAAATAAGTGACAAAGAATTCTAAAGCTCGTCTAAATTTAGAAATATGTGCCCCATTTTATTACGCTTTGTGATAAGGTAATTTTTATTATATTCGTTTGATTTTATTTCTATCGGAACATTCTCTACAATTTCAAAACCATATCCCGTAAGACCAGCGCGTTTTTTGGGATTGTTTGTCAAGAGACGAATTTTAGAAACACCCAGATCCCTCAAAATCTGCGCCCCAATGCCGTAGTCCCTTTCATCCATTTTGAAACCAAGTTTCAAATTTGCTTCTACCGTGTCAAAACCTTGCTCTTGTAGTTTGTAAGCTTTTAATTTATTTAAAAGACCTATTCCTCTGCCTTCTTGATTCATATATACAATCACACCCTTACCTGCAATACTTATGAGCTCCATCGCCCTCTCAAGCTGAGGTCCGCAGTCGCACCTAAAAGACCCAAAAACATCTCCAGTAATGCAAGAAGAATGCATCCGCACCAAAATAGGTTCGTTTTCCCCCCAGACACCTTTAACCAAAGCCAGATTTTCTTCGCCCGTATTTTGGTGGCGATAGATGTAAAGATTAAAATCTCCCCATTTTGTTGGCAATTTTACTTGTACTTCTTTTTTTATAAGAGTCTCTTTCTTTAATCTATAACGTATTAAATCTTCTATGCTAATTATTTTTAATTTAAATTTTTTTGCGATTTTAAATAATTCCGGCAGCCGCGCCATCGCGCCATCTTTCTTCATAATCTCTACCAGAATACCTGCCGGCTCCATACCCGCCAAGCGCGCCAAATCTACAGCCGCCTCCGTATGCCCGGCTCTTCTTAAAATTCCACCGTCCATGGCTTGAATAGGGAAAATATGCCCTGGTCGGCCAAGATTGTTGGGTTTTATTGAAGGATCAACTAAAGCTTGTATTGTCTTTGCTCTATCATGAGCAGAAATACCTGTTGTACAACCGTGTCCAAGCAGGTCAACTGAAATAGTGAAAGATGTGGAATGAAAAGACGTATTTTTAGAAGACATCATAGGAAGCTCCAGCTCTCTACACCTCTCTTCTGTAAGAGATACACAAACGAGGCCACGCCCATGGGTTGTCATAAAATTGATTATTTCGGGTGTCGCATTTTTAGCAGCCGTTACAAAATCTCCTTCATTTTCGCGATTTGCGTCATCCACTACGATTACAATTTTGCTGGACTTTATGTCTGAAATAGCGTCTTCTATAGAATTTAATTTAAATTCAGTTTTTTGATTTTTTTTCATCTTAATAAAACAAGTTCAAGCGCAGCCAAGGATGCTTCACCTCCGACGTGAATTCTTTTTCGGGCTTGTTTGATATTGTTTACTGTAAGCACTCCGAAGCCAACAGGAATGCTATCTTCAATCATAACCTTCAAAACGCCTTCTTGTGCCATTTTGCAAACATAATCAAAGTGTGGCGTCTCTCCACGAATTACGCACCCAAGCACCACTAGAAAATCATATTTATTAGTTAATGCCAGTTTGTGTAAAGCAAAAGGAAGTTCAACCGAACCGGCAACATGTACTGTTCTTATATTTTTTTCAACCACTCCGCTTTTCTTTAAGGCAGACAAAGCAGACTTTAAAAGTTTTTCAGTAACTTCACTATTCCAACGAGCCAGCACAATCCCAGCTTTCAACTCTTTGCCATTTAAATATTTAATCTTTGTATTTTTTACTTGCATGCGCGTATTTGGCTAGTATATCAAATTCTAAATTAACAAAATCACCCTTTCTTTTATGTTTAATATTTGTATATTTCAAGGTATGTGGAATAATTTTGACAAAAAAAGAATTTTTTGAAATTCTTGTAACGGTTAAACTGACCCCTTCTACTGTGACTGCTCCCTTGTAAACTAAAAATTGTCTGAAATTTTTAGCGGGTATTTTTATTTCAAATACTTGTGAATTTCCCTCTTTTCTTATATTTAGTATTTCACCCTTTCCATCAACATGTCCAAGCACTATATGCCCGCTTATGCTGTCACCCAGGCGCATTGATGGTTCAATATTTACTGTATCACCTTTCTTTAAAAAACTTAAATTGGTAAGACTGAGAGTTTCTGGCATATATTCAAAAGAAATATTTTTATTTAACTTTTTAACAGTAGAACAGACACCATTTACGGAAATACTTTCTCCTAATTTTACCTTTCCCAGAGTATTTGCAATATCCAAAGACATTCCGCCATGGGCGGATTTTATGTTTTTAACTTTTGCAGTTTTAGAAATTATACCTGTGAACATATTTTTAAATCTTCCTCAATCTGTCTTATTAACTCTTCTTCAGTATTAAATTTTTTATAATTTCGTAAAAATTCTTTAGTTTCGAGTATAACTGTATTGCCGTAAGCATCTCCACTATATCCAAGCAAATGCACTTCCACTTTACCGCTAGGGTTTATGAGAATACCCGCTCTGTAACTTTTATTGTTCATTATCGCATTTCCGGTATACACCCCAGCAGGAGGCAATGTGTCGCTAGTTTCTAAATTCACCGTCGGAAAACCAAGCTTCTTGCCATAGCCATCCCCTTTTATCACCTTCCCAGAAAGTATATAGTGCATTTATTATTTACCCAATTTTATACCAAGCTCTTTCAGCTGTTTTTCGGAGACTTCGGCCGGTGAATTCATCATTAAGTCCTTGCCTTCGCCGGTCTTCGGGAAAGCGATAACTTCGCGGATATTCGGCTCGTTTTCCAGGAGCATCATCAGGCGGTCAAAGCCCCAGGCAATGCCTCCGTGCGGCGGACAGCCGGAGCCGAGCGCTTCCAGCATATGCCCGAAGTTTTTCTCAATTCGCTCGGATGCATAGCCCATAATTTCAAAGACCTTCCGAAGTGCCTCCGGCTGGTGGTTGCGGATACTGCCTCCGCCTATCTCCGAGCCGTTTAAGACCACGTCGTATTGGGTGGTCAGAATGTTCCCGATATCTTTCTTATTCATCAGCATTTCCATATGCTCGTCCTGCGGGCGGGAAAAAGGATTGTGGGTGAAGGTCCACTCGCCTTCGGCCAGCGGATTATCGGATTTGTCGGTTCTTTCAAAGAAAGGAAAATCTACCACCCAGACGAAGGCGAGCAAATTTTTGTTTTCTTTGTCTTTGCGGAGGTCCGGCCGGTCAGTGCCGTATTTCTCCATCACTTCTTTGTAAGAAATCCGCGGGAACGGAATTTCCTGAATCTTTTTCTCCGGATACAAATTTTCTACAATACTGATAAGCAACGCCTCGTTAAGCGCCATCACGTCCTCGCGCTTTACGAAACTCATTTCCAGGTCCAACTGGGTAAATTCCGGCTGGCGGTCGCCGCGGGTGTCTTCGTCGCGCATGCAACGAGCAATTTGGAAATACTTTTCCGCGCCGGCAGCCATCAAGAGTTGTTTGTATTGCTGGGGCGACTGCGGCAGAGCGTAAAAAGTCCCCGGCCAGATGCGGGACGGCACGATATAGTCGCGGGCGCCTTCGGGGGTGGATTTGGTCAGTATCGGGGTTTCAACCTCAATAAAATTTTCCTTATCCAGATAGTCCCGGATAAATTTAACCACTTTGTGCCGGTAGCGGATATTTTTTTGCATTCGCGTCCGGCGCAAATCAATATATCGGTACTTTAAGCGGTGCTCTTCGCCTATTTCATATCCGTCGGTGGTTACCTCTATCGGCGGGGTCTCCGCTTTGTTCAAAATTTCAATATTTAAGACCTCCAGTTCCACATCTCCATTTAAGACCCCCTCCTTTACATTTTTGTCCGGACGCTTATTGACGACACCGGAAATTTTTAGGACCCATTCGGGGCGGATTTTCCCGGCAATCTCCGTTGCCGAGGATCCGCGACCTTCGGTCGGGACTTTTTCCTTACCTGGTAAGGCCACGCACTGTACCCGGCCGGTCATATCCCGCATATCAAAAAATATCATTTTCCCCTGGTCGCGCCGGACATCCACCCACCCGGCGACGGTTATTTCTTTGCCAATATTGTCTTTTAAATCTTTTATATAAACTCTGTTTTTCATTGCAAGGTAATTCTAACATAAGTTTAAAAATAAAAAAGGTAGAGAAAAAGGGATATAAACGTAGTAAATAACTACGGCATAATTTAATCTATAAAAAGCCAGGCTAAATGAATAGTTATATATGAAATTTTCCCATCAAAATTATCATAAATTGACTTAAATTTTTCCGCTCCAATTGAAGATAATACTGAATGAACTTTTTTTATCTGCTCCATTTGATCTTTGGGAACTTTTAGCTTTAAAATATTTTTTATGTCGGCTGTCAATTTACCGATTTTTTTTAATTCTTCGAGATGCTCTATTATCGTTTCTTCTTTTCTGCCTCGCAAATGCGCCACTTCTCCAATACTTTTTCCTTCTCGTATTAATGCAAGAGTTCTTTTCCACCTTCTTTCTTTTCTATCATTCGCCCCACTTGGAGGCCTTGCCTCCAAGTGGGGCTTTTTCCCAGATCCCCTCTTTATCTTGCCTCCGCAAGCAAATACAAAATTGTTATGCATCTTTTGTAATTCTATTTCGGAAAGTTCACCAAAAACTCGCATTGCTTCTTCAGACTTATTTTTAAAATCAATATCTCTCTCTAAAATTTCCGGATGCACTTTGAGAGCATGTTTATTGATACCGAGTAGATAAAGCCCCGAGAGTCTGCGCACGCGCGAGAGCGCCACATAGCCCTGTCCAAATTCAAACACTTGCGATAAATTCATTACTGCCGCATCCATGCTCATCCCCTGACTTTTATGCACAGTTATCGCCCAGGCCAAACGAAGAGGAATCTGGGTTATTTGAGCGCGAATTTTACCGTTTTCTTCCACTATCCAGTCCATCGGCGCAACAGTTATACTCCGTCCATTTCTAGTTTTTATTACGGGATGTCCGCTAAATTCTTCAAAGCTTATCACAATACCAAGGGTGCCATTTACAAATCTTTCTTTTTGATTATTTTTGGTACACATTACCACGGCACCAATTTTGAGTTCTAAGTTTTCCGGCGACAAACATCCTTTTTTGAGAGTCTCCATTATTTTATCATTTCCACTTCCAGTCATCTTAAAAGATTTTACTTTTTCTTTTAATTTTAAAAGCTCATTATTATTTACTCTGTCCACATCAACATTATGTGAATAAAGTTTCGTTATATTTTCCGGTATTGCGTTCGTATCAATCTGTCTGGAATTAATATACATCAAGTGTTCCTTGGAAATATTATTAGCGCGTATCCCTGAGAGTACGGAAAGAAAATGTTCGTCATCTTGGCGATGCTGTTCGGTTAAATAACAAATAACCGGCCGCGCTCGCGCCCAAGCCCCCGCATCATAAGCAAAAGTCGCCTTATTTCTAATATGTGGGATAAGCGAGTTTTGTTTATTTTGCTCGTAATCCTTTTTAACGACCGGTGGTAACTGGAAAAAATCACCAACAAGAATGATTTGTATTCCTCCAAAGGGTTCGTCTTTTTGTTTTATTTCACGGCAAACCATGTCAATCATATCAAGCGTATTAGTAGAGAGCATGGAAATTTCGTCTATGATAAGCACCTGGGTACGGTTGACACGCTTTGAAATATATTCACTGCTCGTAATTTTATCTAAATCATATTTATCTAATTTTGTCTTAATTCCGATGCCACTCCAAGAATGAATCGTCATTCCTCCTATGTGCGTAGCGGCAATGCCAGTGGAGGCTGTAATAGCCGGTTCCACACCACAACTCCGCAAATAATTCACAAAACAATTTATTGTGTAAGTTTTTCCAGCCCCCGGCTCGCCGGTCAGGAAAATATTCGCCCCGGTTTTTAAAATATTCAATGCTTGGTCTTGGGTCATAATTAAATATTCTACCATAAACAAAAAAGGGGCCGCCGCGACGAATCGCGACAGCCCCGATTTTGCTTTATATTATTCACTTCCGCAGTATAGTAAATTATATTATAAATACAAGTTCCTGTTGAGTTAACCATATGGGGTGACAAAAATGCTAAATTGGGGTGACAAAGGTTAACCATCTTTAATCACCTTAATTAGCAAGAGA
>Ga0155030_115_pt3 | contig 11257 bp, 10 predicted proteins | sample RifCSPhighO2_01_FD_105998 | JGI IMG/M metagenome (GOLD analysis project Ga0155030, IMG submission 105998) | Candidatus Nomurabacteria bacterium RIFCSPHIGHO2_01_FULL_43_16 | reverse complement strand
CATATGTTAATGGTAGCAAAAATATGTTAAAATTAAAAACATATGGCTTTGCAATCAAGTTGCCCGATTAATAAAATTTTTGCGGAAGAAATAAGTGATTCGCGGGGAAATCCAACTATCAAAGTCACGGCTTGGGCCGGAAGCATCTCGGGTAGTTTTTCCGTTCCATCCGGCGCATCAACCGGAATCCATGAAGCTCATGAACTAAGGGATGAGGACGGCAACCCTCCTTCGCCCAACGGCTTCGGACGGGCAAGGGGAGTAAAAAATGCGATTGAAAAGGTAAATAAAATTATCGCTCCGGCTCTACTAGGCCAAGATATTTTCAATCAGAAAGAAATAGATAGGATTATGCTTGAGTTGGACGGCACTTACAACAAAGACAATTTGGGTGGGAATGCAATAATCGGCGCCAGCATCGCTTGCGCGAAAACTGCGGCGAAAATATCCGGAAAAGAAGTTTTTGAATATTTAAGAATTCTTACAAACATTAAACCTTCCCTTCGGCCGGACTCAAGACAAGCGCGCAAAGTTCCTTATCTTTTTATGAATTTACTTGAAGGAGGGAAACATGTCCATAACGGCCTTGGCTTGGCTTTTCAGGAATATCTGATAGTGCCTGAGACGGAAAATGTTCAGGAGGCGGTTGACATCGGAATAAAAATACAAGAAGGTCTAAAGAAAATATTGAAAGCATCCGGCGACGAAGCAATTGAATCCGGTGATGAAGGGGGTTTTGCGCCGAAAACGAACGACATTAAGACACCTCTCAAATACTTGACTGAAGCCGTAAATAAAAACAATCTGCAAGACCAAGTTCGTCTGGCTCTGGATACCGCCGCTTCGTCTTTTTATGCCCGGGGAACATACAAAATTAACGGCAAAAACATTCCAAAAGAGGAGCTGGGGGAGATTTATGATTCTTTGGTTAAAGAATTCAATTTGCTTTCCATTGAAGACCCATTTGAAGAAGAGGATTTTAAAAGCTTTGGCGGATTAAAAAATAAAAACAAGGGCTTACTGATAGTAGGAGATGATTTAACCGTTTCCAACCAAACACTTCTTAAAAAGGCCATCGAGAAAGGAAGCATCAATGCGATAATTATCAAGCCAAACCAGATCGGCACACTAACTGAAACTTTGGAGACGATGAAGCTGGCAAGAGAGCACGATATTGAACTTATTGTCAGCCACCGAAGCGGAGAGACGGACGATGATTTTATCGCCGACCTTGCTTTTGCCTTCAACTGTTTCGGACTGAAGGCCGGTTCTCCGTTAAAGCCGGAAAGAATGGTAAAATACGAAAGACTGATTCAAATCAGCAATTTATTATTAACACAATTTATTTATGGCAGAAGAAGAAAAACATGATTTTATAAAATGGTATGGCGAGGTGGGTATTGCCGATGTTCCGAGCGTGGGGGGAAAAAACGCGGCCTTGGGTGAAATGTATTCCAATCTTGTTCCGCTTGGCGTGAATGTGCCCGATGGTTTTGCTTTGACGGCGGACGCCTACCGCTATTTTTTTAAAAAAACCGGTTTGGATGAAAAAATAAAAGAGATTCTTTCGGACATTAATACTCATGACATACGCAATCTCCAGATTCGGGGTAAAAAAATTCGAGAGGTAATTTTAAAAGCCATTTTACCCCAGGATCTTCAGGATAAGGTTACTGAAGCATACCTGCAAATGGAAAAAAAATACGGGGAAAATATAGATGTCGCCGTCCGCTCGTCGGCCACCGCCGAGGATCTGCCGGGCGCTTCGTTTGCCGGCCAGCAGGAGACATATCTCAACGTGCGTGGCATAGATGACGTGCTCACCGCAACCAAGAAGTGCATCGCTTCGCTTTTTACCGACCGGGCCATCTCCTATCGCACGGACAAGGGTTTTTCGCATTTTGATGTGGCGCTATCGGTGGGTGTCCAATGCATGGTGCGTTCAGACATGTCGTCTTCCGGCGTCGCCTTTACCATAGATACGGAAACTGGTTTTGACAAAGTTATTTTAATAAACGGCGTATATGGCCTGGGAGAATTCATCGTGCAAGGCAAGGTCATTCCGGATGAATTCATAATTTTCAAGCCGTCACTAGAGAGCGGGAAAAACCCGATTATCGGGAAAAACATCGGCAAAAAAAATATCAAGCTTGTTTATGCCAAAGAGGGAACCAAGCAGGAGAAAGTTCCGGCATCCGACCAGCAAAAATTCTGCATTACGGACACCGAAGCGATAAAGTTGGCAAAGTGGTGCCACGAGATAGAGAAATATTTTTCCAAAAAACACAACCGTTACCAGCCGATGGATATTGAATGGGCCAAAGACGGCAAAACCGGCGAACTTTTTATCGTCCAGGCCCGTCCGGAAACGGTCATTTCGGGAGAAGACAAAAATATTTTAAGAGAATATCAATTACAAGGGAAAGGCAGGGTGCTCTCGGAAGGCATTGCCGTCGGGGCCAAAATCAGCTCCGGAGAAGTGAATGTCTTACGCAACGCCAAGAATATAATTTCTTTTAAAAAAGGGGAGGTGTTGGTAACGGAAATTACCGATCCGGACTGGGAACCGATTATGAAAATTGCCAGCGCCATTGTGACGGACAAGGGCGGGCGCACTTCACATGCCGCCATCGTGTCGCGCGAGCTCGGCATTCCCTGTATCGTCGGGACGAATAATGCGACTAAAAAGCTCAAAGCGGGCCGGAAAGTGACGGTGGACTGCTCCGCCAGTCAGGTGGGCAGCGTCTACGACGGCATTATTCCGTTCAAAGTGTTGGAGCACCGCCTCAATGAAATACCGAAAATAGCGACGAAGATTATGGTTAATATCGGTTCCCCGGATGAAGCATTTAAACATCACAATCTTCCGGCCGTCGGGGTAGGGCTGGGCCGACTGGAATTTATTATTGCTTCGCACGTCCGTGTGCATCCGAATGCGCTGATTGATTATAAAAAATTAAGGAAAGGCGGTAAGACCCCTTATATACGCAAGTTGCTCAAGCAAATTGATGAGTTGGCGCCCCTTTACAAGGAAAAAGCGCAGTTTTATGTGGACGAGCTGGCCCTGGGCATCGCGAAGATTGCCGCCACTTTCTTCCCGCATGAAGTCATCATCCGCTTTTCCGATTTTAAAACCAATGAATATCGCACACTAATCGGCGGAGAGTTATACGAGCCGCATGAAGAAAATCCGATGCTGGGCTGGCGCGGCGCGTCCCGTTATTATGACCCGAAATTCAAGGAATCCTTCGGTCTGGAGTGTAAAGCGATGAAGCGCGTGCGCGAAGAAATGGGTTTTACCAACGTGGTTCCGATGATTCCTTTCTGCCGGACGCCGGAGGAGGGGAAAAAGGTGATAGAAGTAATGGCGGAGAACGGATTGGACCGCGCGAAAGACAAGGGCCTGAAAATTTACGTGATGTGCGAGATTCCTTCCAATATTCTTCTGGCGGATGAATTCTTGGAAGTTTTTGACGGGATGTCTATCGGGTCCAATGATTTGACCCAGCTTACTTTGGGGCTGGACCGGGACTCCGGCATTGTGACCCATATTGCCAACGAAAATAATCCAGCGGTCAAGAAAATCATTGCCGAGGTCATCCACAAATGCATAGAGAAAAATAAATATATCGGCATCTGCGGTCAGGCGCCATCGGACTACCCGGACTTCGCGCAGTTTCTGGTAAAAGAAGGGATAGAGAGCATGTCGCTCAATCCCGATACGGTTATCAAGATTATTATGGCGCTGGGGGAACAAGAGAAAAATAGTTAACTTGTGCGGCCGGCGAGAATCGAACTCGCGCCCGATGCTTGGGAAGCACCAGTTCTGCCACTAAACTACGACCGCATACAAGAAAATATACCTTTACTTTGCCTGCTTGACAAGTATGCTATAATAAAACATTAGAAGATAATTTTAACCCGGTAGATAATCCTGCCAAATAAAATCATATGAAAAATGTAACAATTTATTCAACTCCGACCTGCCATTTTTGCCATATGGCAAAAGATTTTTTTATGGATAACAATGTCGCTTATACGGAATACAATGTGGCGAGCGATATGGAAAAAAGGAAAGAAATGGTAGAAAAAAGCGGACAAATGGGCGTGCCGGTAATTATCATCGGCGATGAGCTGACTGTTGGCTTTGATAAGGCAAAAATTTCGCAACTTTTGGGCATTTAAAGGTGTCCTCGGCAGGAATCTCGGCTACCGCCGCGGGTGCTTTTCCGTGGCTTTGCCACAAGGAAAAGCCTTTCGCTTCCTGCACGAAATAAAGCAGTTTATTTCTCTCGGACACACTTCGTGTGTCCTCGGCAGGAATCGAACCTGCAATTACTCCTTAGGACGGAGTCGTTATATCCATTTAACTACGAAGACCTCGCTTATAATCTAACATATAAGAAGCCCGTTGGAAATTGGTATTTTCAAAAATCCATGCTAAAATATTCTGATGGATCCGGAATCCAAGAAGTTGCTTGAGGCCACTTTCAAGTTGGCCGAGGAAAATAATGGCATCCTGCGCTCGCTGCATCGCTCCATGCGCATCCGGCGCTTGGTGAGCGTAGTTTACTGGGCAATCATAATCGGTTCGGCGGTCGGGGCGTATTATTTTATACAGCCCTTCCTGGACCAGATGGTGGACGCCTACGGGGGAGTCAAAACGAATTTTGAAGGTCTTAACAATCTTCTGCAGAACTTCCAGAATTAGGACCGCTTTTTTATAAAAAAATATGCCTGGGTAGCTCAGTTAGTAGAGCATTCCCCTGAAGAGGGAAGGGTCGGCAGTGCGATCCTGCCCCCAGGCACATTACACAAATACTTGAAAAGCCCAGCGATGCCTGAGGTAGGCCGCGATAGCTGCTGTGGCCAGCAACCAAGCCAAAAGCGGCCCGGGCATATAAATATCGGCTATTTCCCAGAAATTCACTTTTTCCAGGGAAATGTTTCCCGTCACGGTAGCAACATTCTCAAGCAGATTTTGGTCCTCGGACTGTATGCTACCCAGGACTATTTCAGCGTTCTTTATCCTGTTTTTTATCTCCGCCAGTTTATTTTGATAACTTTTATTCTCGTTCTCCAACTCCGCCTGAATGATATTTTTTTCCGTTTGTATTTGCGCGAGTCGCGAATTTATCTGGGCTTTTCTCTCCGAGGAGGCGGAGGACCATTCGTTCTGCAGGAGCGTCATTTCCTGGTTGAGTCCGTTTAATCTTGATGTATACGAACCGATAACCTTCGCATGGTTGCTCCCTAGTTCCGCTTGCTCATTTTTTAATCCGGCCAGGGATTTTTCCGCCTGTTTTTTTGCCTCCTCAATTGACTGTTTCTGCGGCAGCAGGTTTTCGGAGTTTAATTGTTCCGTAATTAATTTCTTTCCTGTTAAACTCTTAATTTCTTCTCGGAATGTCCCCAGTTGCGCCGCCGGGATGGCAAAACTGACATAGCCGTATTCCTCTCCGCTGTTGGACATATCTATGCGTCCTCCCAGTGCCCGGACCGAGACCTCAATTTTGCTTACTTTTTCCGCGACATTGCGCGTGCGGATGGTGGCGTTGTAATAAGTTTTTAAAAATTGTCGCGTGTCGGTAATCGGCAAGCCGCCCGGATCCCTCGGGTAAATGGAGGTGTCAAAAGACAGGCCGTTTGATTCGGTAAAGGAAGGAGTCACTGGCAGTGCCATTCTGCCTTTGGTGGAATAAATAGGGGAGTTTATGGAACTTGCCAAAAGAACCAGAAGGGAAAGTGCCGCAAATGACATGGATAGCCAGGGTAGGCCGGGTCTTTTTTGAACATCAAAATAAAGTGGCGCTTTGGACAATACCTCCCTTTTCAGCGTGAGGTTGTGTGGCGGCAATTTTTGGTTATTTTTGCCCCAGTTTCTTAAAATTTCATGGATGTTTTTATAATTATTCATATATTTTTCTATTTAATATATCCCGAGCGCGGGCCAAAGTGCGGTGCATTTTTACCCGCACGGTGACGGGATTAAGCTCAAGCAACTTGGCTATTTTATTAAACGGCAGGTCGGCTATGTAACGCAGGCGAACCAGTTCGCGGTCTTCCTCCGGCAGAGCTTGGAGCAATTGTTCAATAAAAATATCTTTTTTCTCTCGTTCTTCCTCCGGCAGGTCGTGAACTTCCGGGTCATACGGAATTTCCCGGCCCTGTTTTCTCCAATGCATTCGCATTTCATTCCGGGCAATGCTAAAAATCCAAGCGGAAAATCCGTGACCGCGGTCGTGAAATTGGGGAAGCGCCTCAATTGCCTTCAGCCAGGCGGTCTGCAAAATATCATCCGCTATGGCCGGATTTTTTAGGGTATTTACGAGGTACCCGTACAGCTTAGGCGTAATCTCATCCCAAAGCCTTTCAATGGCGTCTTTTTCTGGATTCATGCTTTTTAATAAAACGTGGCCACTATGGGTATAATGCGGCGGAAGGGAGAAATGTTACAAACAAGGCCGATTCTAGATTGACCTTATTTTTACGTTATTCGTTTTGTTCTTGTCTACTTTTTTGATTTTGACGGTCAGCAGGCCATGCTTTTCTATCGCTTCAACTTCCTCAGGTTCCACTTCCGCCGGCAGCGATATTGTGCGGGAGAACTTTCCCCAATAAAGTTCCTTGGTGAAATAATTTTCCTCGTCTACGGTCCTGGACTCTTCACGCTTGCCGCGAATCGTAATAACGTCCCGGGCGATGGATATTTCCAAATCTTCCGGCCTGACCCCGGCGACCATCGTCTGCACGATAATATCCGTCGGCGTCTGGTAAACATCAATAGTCAATTCCGCTTCCTCGTTTTCTTCCTCAATCCAATTGCCGTCTTTTTTGTCTCCGTTTGCCGACTTGACGCCTCTTATCAAATACTCCTTTTTCGGTTCCGTTTTTTCTTCAAAGTTCCTACTTCCGGTTAATCTTTCGAAAAAACTTCTTTTTTTATTTTCCATAGTTTTCCCACATCGGGGCCAGTTTATTTAAGCTAATAATTTTTTATCCATTCTTCTCACTTTTTCAAAAAGCAACAAAACAATAATTGTAACGACCCACAGAAAAGCGAAAACTTTTAAGAAATCGCCTCCATCGTTTCTTATTATAAAAAAATTAAAGGCGCTATGCAAGGCAATGGCGGTCACGAAACCGGCCAAAAGAAACGCTTTTCTTCCAAAACTTCCCATAAAGAACGAAATTCCTATGGCAATGCCTATTATTCCGCTTGAAACGGTATGAAGAAGAGTGGATCCAAGAAATCTGAGCTGTCCCGTCAACAAACTTACTGTTGACACGCTTACCGAGAGTGGTTTAATCAAAAAGAAAGTGTTTTCCAATGCGGCAAAGCCCAAAGCCGCGGTAATCAGGTATATAGGCCAGTCGACCGGCTCATCGGCATGGTTTGTTCCATACAAAATAATTAATACAGCAAGATACTTTATTATTTCTTCCGCGCTTGCCCACAGCACAAGTTCTATTTCATTGGAACCGATGTAGTTCTGTATAAATTTTTGAATCGGTAAAACAATTACAACCGAAAACATACCCATAACAAATATCATAGTCAGCAACCCTTTTGGTTCAGGATTTTCTTCATCTTCTTTCAGCCAGAACCATAACCACAAAAATGAAGGAATAATTCCGCCAAAGAATGCTAGGACTAGAATTTTTGGATCGGTAGTTAAGAGGGCCATTTTTTAACCATTAAGAGGCCTTTACTCTCTGGTAGCATCGACCAAATTTCTTCCGTGATAAAAGGCATAAAGGGATGCAGGGCGGTAAGCAGGATGGTTAGTTGAGTGTAAAAGAGGCGTTTAGCCGAGTCCGCGTTCCTGTTTTCCAAGATTTTTTTCTTTGACCTCTCAATAATGACGTCCGCGAAGGTGTGCCAGAAATAATGGTAAAGTTTTTCCGCGACGATATAAAATTTGTATTCATCCATTTCTTTGGTGATCTCTTTAATCAGCGCTTTTAATTCCTCATCGGATTTTTTATCTTCCTCGTCATAAACGACAGGGGATAATAAATCAAAATTTTGGACATTATCCAGCACGAAGCGTGTCGCATTCCATATTTTATTTGAAAACTTGCCGTATGCTTTCACTTTTTGTATATCAAATTTGCTGTCTGCTCCCGGGCCGATTCCGACTATCATTGCCATCCGTAGCGCGTCGGCTCCGTATGTTTCTATAACTTCTATCGGGTCCACTCCGTTGCCGAGCGATTTGCTGAATTTTTGCCCTTTGGCGTCCCGGAGAATTCCGTGCAAATAGACGGTCTTAAAAGGTATCTCGCCGATTAGATATTGGGACATCAAAATCATTCGGGCAACCCAGAAGAAGAGTATCTCGTATCCGGGGTTGATTACGCTGGTCGGATGGAAGTTCTTCAGGTCCTCTGTTTTCTCGGGCCAGCCCAAGGTGGAGAAAGTCCAGAGTCCCGAGGAAAACCACGTATCCAGCGTATCTTCGTCCTGGACCCAGCCGCTTTCTTTAGGAGCGTCAATTCCGCAATAAACCTCATTGTTGAGATACCAGACAGGAATTCTGTGCCCGTACCAGATTTGTCTGGAAATGCACCAGTCGCGCAGGTTTTCTAGCCAGTTAAAATAAACTTTTTCAAAATGTTCCGGCAGAATTTTTATCTTGCCTTCGCGGACCGGTTCAAGCATCAGCTCCTTGAGTGATTTGTCTCCGCGGCTTTTAATTTTTTTATTAACATCCACGAACCACTGGAGCATTATTTGCGGCTCAATTATCCCGCCGGTGCGCTCGGCGGTTGCAATTCTGTTTACGTAGTTTTCATCAATGGAGACGAGTAATCCTTTGGTTTTTAGTTTTTCAATCACTTTTTCACGCGCGTCGGCGATTTTCATTCCGGCAAATTCCCCCGCAATCGGCAGAAGCTTCCCATACCGGTCTATTATCTGTTCTTTCTCCAGTTTATATTTCTCCGCCAGGACAAAATCCTCATGAGAGTGCCAGGGGGTAATCGTCATTACCCCGGTTCCGAACTCCATGTCAATCATCTCGTCCTTTACCACCGTTGCCTGTATCAGGCCGTTTATCCACTCCACGGTCATTTTATCGCCGTGCTTCCACTTTTTGTATCTTTTGTCGTTCGGGTGCATTACGACATACTTATCGCCAAACTTGGTTTCCGGGCGGGCGGTGCCTATTTCAAAAGGCCCGTATTTAAAAGTGTAAAACTTAGTTTTTCTTTCTTCATAAACGATTTCATCATCGGAAATTACCGTCTGGCCTTTTGGGTCCCAGTTAACGATTCTATGGCTCCTGTAAATAAGGCCGTCATCATACATTTGCTTAAAAGCGGTCCGGACGGCTAAGTTGCGTTTGTCATCCAACGTGAATGCTTCACGCGACCAGTCGAGCGATGCGCCTATTTTTCGGAGCTGGCTTGCTATTATTTTTCGGCTTTCTTCCACAAATTCTTCCACCCGTTTCAGGAATTTTTCCCGTCCGATATCTTTTTTTCTCAACCCTTCCTTTTCCAATATTTTTGTGACTTTTGAATCGGTGGCGATGGCCGCGTGGTCGGTTCCCGGAAGCCAGAGAGTTTTTTTGCCCTGCATTCTGTTGTAGCGAATCATTGTGTCCTGCATGGAAACTTCCAGCGTGTGCCCCAGGTGGAGCACCCCAGTGGCGTTGGGGGGCGGAAGGACTATGGTGAAAGGTTCTCTGAAGTTTGGGTTGGTGGAAGGATTATCCACCCAAGGCGGATGCGCCTCGGGCGCAAAAAAACCGCTTTCTTCCCAAAGCTTGTAAATCCGTTCTTCCGTATTTTTAGGGTCGTACGGCTTTAGCAGTTTTTCGTCCATTCCGTTAGAAATTGCGCTCGTCTTAGACGAGTCCTTCGGACCGCTGGCGCGGCTATTTCTAACGGAATCCATATCCGAATAATATCACACCTGCCCGTCCTCTGGCGAGGTTATAAGCTTAAATTACCAGTTGCTTTGATACTGTCCGGCTGCGGAACCCTTTTTTTGTTTTTTATATAATTCAAATAGCCGACGATGCCGATCATCAGCGAATTGTCGGCGGTCAGTTCTTTGGGCGGGAAGAGAAGCTTAATTTTTTTGCCCGCTACTTTCCGCATTTCATTCCGGAGATGGGAGTTGGCGGCGACCCCTCCGGCCACAATTAAAGTTTTGATTTTGTATTTTTCCACCGCTTTGGCGCTCTTGTAAACGAGGCAATCAACGGCGGCATTTTCAAACTCCAAGGCAATTTGTGTTTTTATTTTCTCATTAAGTTTCCCAATGTCTCTGATTAGATAAAGAACGGCCGTTTTCAGTCCGGAAAAAGAAAAATTGAAATTTTTGCTATGCAGCATCGGGCGGGGGAGAGTAATTTCTGAGGATTGCGCAGAAGAAATATGCTTTTGAAACGACTTGGGAGCCCGACGGGGCGAGCACGAGGAATTTTTTAGTAAAAAAATATCCGTGCGTTTTAAAAGCATATTTCTTTGAAGCTCCGCTAATTTTGAAATTCCCGGTCCGCCGGGGTAGGGCAGGCCGAGCATGCGGGCGACTTTATCAAAGGCCTCGCCGACCGCGTCATCCACAGTTTCGCCGATAATTTCATATCGCATCCATTTTTTCATCAGCACCAGTTGCGTGTGTCCGCCGGAAACCAAGAGGGCAAGCGCCGGCAATTTTAATTTTTTCACCTTGAATTTCCCCTTGCCTTTGCCGAAGACGGAAAATATGTGGCCTTCCATGTGATTGGCCGGTATCAAAGGCACGCTCCATTTTTCCGCGAGTTCCTTGGCAAAAACAATGCCGGTCCAGAGCGCCGGCTCCAGCCCCGGCCCGGAAGTGACGGCAATAAGGTCAATAAGCTTCGCCGGACTCAGATTTTTTCTCTCCCCTCGCACGTTCACCGCCTTGTCGTTCGAAAAAATCTGAATCCGGCTTTGCCCAAGCTTGGCTTCCTTTAAGGTTTTCTCCAGAAGGAGAGGCAAGTTTCTCTGATGTTCCCGCTTAGCAAGCGCGGGGAAAACTCCGCCGTAGGGGATATGGATTTTAATCTGCGAATTTGAATTATTGGCAAGAATCTTGAAAACAGCATCCCGTATACCGCCTCTTGCCTCAAATATAGTAACTGCAGTATCGTCGCAGGATGTCTCAATTGAAAGGATTCTCATATCATGTAAATTAACTTATTTTAGGAAAAATTGCCATATCTCGCTATGGTCAGGAATAATTTTTTCACCGTCGTTCAAAAATTTTCCCGACCCGGAC
>Ga0155030_110_pt1 | contig 11630 bp, 7 predicted proteins | sample RifCSPhighO2_01_FD_105998 | JGI IMG/M metagenome (GOLD analysis project Ga0155030, IMG submission 105998) | Candidatus Nomurabacteria bacterium RIFCSPHIGHO2_01_FULL_43_16 | reverse complement strand
CCGCTTGCGAGTTTATTAGCTCCCAATTTACGACCCAATCCATAGAACTTATCACTAGCTCCAATTTTGTTTGCTAGTGACGCTGCTTTATTGGCAGCAAACCCTCCTACTCCTCCAATTCCGGCCCTGAGCGCGAACCCTGCTCCGCCGGTCGCGGCTCCCAAGGCAAGCCCTCCGGCAACACCCGCCACCATTTTTCCTCCTTTTATAATAGCTTCCCCGAACGTCCCAGAGCCCTTTTTGGCGAATTCAGTTGCCTTCAGAAGCAGAATCAAAACCACCATGGCCGGAATTATTATACTCAAAAGTGTCCGCACCATCCCTTCTCCCTTTAGGGAGTCGGTAAACATGTTTTTCCCTTCGCTTTCCCCCAGCAATAAGAATATGAAGTAAAGGAAAAACATGAAAATCGGCGCCATAAATGACACCGTAAGCAGGCGCTTAGACCAAGCCCCCCACCCCAAGTATTCAATACCAGCTAGTTTTGGTACGGCAAAAGACATAAAAGCAAAGGGCGAAAAAATGATTAATACAAAAAGTTCAATCAACCGGCCTAGAAAAGCCAAAGCTGAAATAAATAAAGCGTAGGCGGCAAAGAGCATAATCGCTCCGGCTATCACAGTGATTCCGATCAAGGTGCCAGTTGAAACCGGCTCCTTTATGGGGGGCCGTCCCGGTATTCTTATTTCTTTGGCCTCGGTGAAGAATTTGTTATCCAGTTTATATACCGGGTTGAAAGATTGGGTCAGTCCCCCGGCCAGGTCTTTTTGTCCAGTGGCATAATCAATCAGCTGTTCCGCCTTGTTGGGATTTTTTTCATCAACCGTATTAAGCTTATTGTAAAAAATTAATGCCAAGATATTTGAAGAATCAATGACCACGTGGGTGAAAAACATGGAAAAGTTTATGAGCAAGGCGATGATTATAACCTTGGCTATCATTTTTTTTGCCTCACTTCCACCTAGATCTAGAATAATTTTGATGGCTATAAAAAGCAGGATGAGAATGAAGAAAATATTTGAAAGGTCCCGCACCACTCCCCAGGCATGGGAGACGAAATCCGACTTGAGTAGTTCGCTACCCAAGGTGATTTTTATGAAGTAGTTGAAAAAAGAAGCGGTTATGGCAAGCAGCCAGGCCCCCAGCGTGTAAAAGACCCAATAAACAAACTGCAGTATACATCCCTGAAATGTGCCAGATTGCCCCCACAGTAGTCCGCACCTATTTTGCCCCACTGCTACGTCAAATGGTGATTCGCCTGCTATTGTTCCTGCTGCTGGTGCTCCAGACAATGTCTTACAACTTTCTGGTGTACCACCTTTATTTATACAATCTTGATAGGCGGTAATTGGCTCAGAAGGAGTTGTCGCACCGGTTGGTATCCATTCATATCCAGGATTAAGGCCGCATTGTGTTTGAGTTAGGTTTGTAACTTCTCTTTCAGTATTAAAAGCACCAGGAGGTCTGTAACATGTTCCTGTTCCATCTGGGCTTTGCGCCCGCGCATCCGCCGGACTCAAAAGTCCGACTCCGGCCACCATTATCAGTATTAATCCCAGTACTAAAATTTTACTTTTAGTTTTTATTCTTGATTTACTTTTTTCTTTTATAACCTTTTTCATTTTTATATAACTTAATCAAAAATTTAGTACGGGACAAGAATGTAAGGCAGAAACTTTTTCATATTTTATGGTTGAACCGGCGCCACCCAAGGGCGTCTTGTGTCGGTATTTTGACCGAGGGCGTCCCATGTTGGCGTTGATACTTCACCGGCGGCATACAATACGTCAAAAATAGTATTTGACGGTTTGTGGTAGAGGATATCACAAGCAATCTGTCCGACCGGAGATGAGCATTGTTCTCCAAAATCCTTGCGAGATAAACCCCATCCCGCATCACGATTTTTCCATGCCACCGCATTTAACAGCGCCCCCAGTTCGGCGTCTTGTACAATCGCTCCGTATTTTGCCCGTTCGGCTTGAACATCCGAAAGGAGAGATAGTGGTTGCATACCGTCACCCGGTAGCGGGGTTACGCTTGTATCTATGTCATCGCCAACAGTATTTATCATATCACCAAAGAAAATAAAGTCATCCAGGGTCTGGTCTTCCTGGGGCGGATAAATTTTATTACCCAAAGCATTTAATCCTTTTTGCAGGAAATGATTTAAGAAGGCATCCAAAATAGTTGCAATACTTGCCTGTATAGAACCTGAAACAGTACCAAGCTCTGCCTGACGGGTATTTGAACCCAGCGCCTCCATTATTGTGCCGGCTACCACCGAACCCGGAGTGGTAGCCACTAGGCCGCCCGGGCAGGTATTTTTTTGTTTCCAGACGTGTTCCGCGGCTTGTATACCGGCACTATATAGTATGTCGTAAGTTGGACTTTTTTTTGCCGCCTCAAAATCGTATGGGTGATCTTTTAGATATTGGTTATAGTTGAAACTCGGCTGCAGAAATTCATTTTTACCGTTGTTGTAGAGGGGATTTGATGGACAAGTTTTTGGCGACAAAAATCCCATCCCTTGCTGTAAGGTTGTCTGCACTTTTTGCGTAGCGGTTTGGCTCGTTCCCTGGACGCGTCTGGCCAATTCTTCGGTTGCGAGCATCTGGAACCCCAGATAATTATTTTGTTGATACTGCGTATTAATCAAAAAGCCGTTCCATCCGCCGACATTGAAGTCGTTTCTAAAACTATCCAAAAAAATAGGATCGTTAATAACCTTACTCAAACTGTACTGGGTATTGTCAGCCAGTTGTCTTTGATAAGCGCCTATTGCGTTTAAAGCAAAATCTTTACCGAAGGGATACCTCAGTTGATCATAGCCGAACATATTCACCAAGTTTTTAATTTCGTATTTTGCTATGTCTTTAAAGAAAGAATCGGGATTTTCCAGATAAAGCGGATTCCCGTGAAAGCCGCTGTTAATCCAATTAACGGTATTTTGGGTCATTTGTTGTAATAAACTCCTGGCTATATGTATCATGTACTGCTTGACGATTTCTATAGCTATCTTCTTAAGTTGTGCACCCAAATTGGCTAAATCTATTACCGGCCAGCCGGTGGCCTCGGCTTGCCTGGGGGTGGCAGATATAAATACGGCTGGAATCAACACGGAAAGAATCATCAGGCCGGAGACAAATTTTTGTATTCTTTTATTTTTAAAAATCATTTGATTATTATTTTTAATTTCCCAATTTTTCCACCCCTTTTTGATTCAGCGTGTCAATATAACTTTGAAGCTCCTCATTATTTTTAGGATATTGACTCATGGCGCTCATAGCGGCCAAAGGGTCTTTATCAATTAATTTTATGTCGGCCAGATTTTCAGCTATCTTTTCAAGCCCATTTATGGTCTGGAGATGGACTGATAAAAAGTATGGTGGAACATTTATTTTAGACATCTCATTTATAATTCCATTAAAATTTTTAATGATAGGATCAAGCTTGTTTAAAACTTCCACATCAATTTCCCCGTCTTCGGTTATAGCTTCTTCTAATATGTCGCCCGCGTTGATATTTATAGCGTGTTTATTAAAAATAGAAGCCAAGGCATTTCCATAAATCTGGATGGAGTTTTTGTCATCGCCGGACGTCTTGAAATCTTTTATGGCGAAAACTTTTCTCGGTACAGAATTACTAACTTCATCCGCGAGAGTACTTCCTAGTTTGTCCACGGTAGCTGCATCTATTACTCCGGCCTGATTTAAGGCGACAACAGTAGAGAAAAATTCTCTGGAAAATTTATCCGTTTCCGTCAAATTTTCGTTATTTTGCTCCGACCAGGTTGGTTCGCTTATGCCCTGCGCGGCTTTCAACTTCTCTATTTCAACAAAGTCCGATGTCCCGTCATCGTTGGTGTTTCTTTTGGTCGGGTCGGTTCCCCACAAAGATTCTTCCCAGTCCAGCACTCCGTCCCCGTCCGTATCCATGTTTACCAGGTCTCCTATTAAGGCATTACTGTAAACCAGCCCTTGATTTTCATTATTATTCAATTCTGGGTTTGTTATATTTTTAAATACCGATGAAGTTTTTGACAAAAAAAGCGCAACAAGAAAAACTATCGCAAAAGCAATCCAAAGCGTTCTTTTGTGTTTTAACCAATCTAATTTAGTTATGGGATAATTATACCCTATTTATTTCTGTCCAGCCAGTAAAATCCAGTCCGTAAGGGATAAATCCTCCGCCCTTTTGTCTTTAAAAACCGCCAAGTTCGTTTTTTCCAAAGAAACAAGGTTTTTCAGGTTGCCGGAGAGTTTTTTTCTCTTGTGCGCAAAGCCCGCTTTTACGATTTCCCAAAAATTTTCTTCGCTTACATTGTGCTTTTTGAAAATTTCGCGGGAAATATTTTTTATGGCAATTACCGCGGAATCCACTTTCGGTGCCGGCGAGAAATATCGCGCCGGCACCTTCATTACCATCCGAGGTTCCCCGTAGGCCTTGACGGAAATAGATAATATACTTTCCTTACCCAATTTTCTGCCATGGCTAGGTTTTGAGTATGAAATATTTTCTCTCCTGCCAAGAATTCTTTCAGCCACCTCTTTCTGGACCATCAACACCATCCGCTCCGGCTGGTTCCGGGCGGTCAGAAATTTTTTTCCGCCCGAGGCGGATCCGCCTTTGGCGGACAAAAACTTTCTAAGTATCGCTCCGGTAATGTTGTAAGGAATGTTGGCGATGATTTTATAGCGAAGCAATTCTAAATTTTTCGAATGGTCTGGCCGGGATAGGGACCCGGAAATCCGAGGACCTGAGAAAAATTTGAGAATTGTTTCGCGAACATCAAAATCCAATACGTCCCCATGAATTAACACAAAAGCATTTGTTTCTATTTCTTTCCCAAACTTTGTTTTCAAAAACTCAAAAAGTTCGCGGTCTTTTTCCACGGCGATGACGAGCCCGGCGCGCTCCAAAAGTTTTTCCGTCAGCTTGCCCCTGCCCGGTCCGATTTCCAAAATTATATCGTCCTTTTTTACTTCTCCCGCCTCAATAATTTTTTTTAAAGCCGGTTCCGATTTTAAAAAATTTTGCCCTAAACTCTTTCTCGGTACAAACTTTTTCTGGGTACGGATTTTTTGAAGATTAAAAAATCCTGAAGTTGCCTCGCCGTCGCTCGGCAAACCCCCTCCAAAAGTTGTACCTTCGACGAGTTTCATATATAAATTGTTTTTACTCCATGCTCGCCTTCTTTTTCTAACAGGCCTGCAGGGATGTCGTTAATAAATTCCGAGGGAGCATTTATGTTGCGCGCTCCGAAAATGGTGCGGAAGTTGGCAAAAGACAAAAACAACTTTTCTTTTGCGCGCGTGAGCGCCACATAGAAAAGCCGGCGTTCCTCTTCCTGCGCCTCGCCGTAGCCACCGGCGGAGGCAGGGCTGTCTTCATTTCTTCGCTCGTGGGGGAAAAGTCCGTCTTCCAGGCCGGCAACAAAAACATATTTGAATTCAAGCCCCTTGGAAGCGTGCACTGTCATTAACTTCACCCCGTTAGAGGCAAGAGCACGCTGCGGGTCCTCGCGGCCTCTAACGGAACTGGCCGAATTTATTATCAAAGAATCTTGGTCGGAAGCAAGTGATGCGTCCTCCAAAAGCCTTTCAACACCAAGTCCATTTGCCAAGTCGTCATATTTGAGCGCCAGAGTTGCCAGTTCTTTTACATTCTCCAATCTTTCCGTATCTTCTTCCGTGCCTTCTGAAAGCTCCCGTTCAATGCCGGAATGTTTCACCACAAATTTTATTACTCGGCTCGCTTTTTCTGTTTTTACTTTTTCTTTTATTTCTTCCAATACTCCGTAAAAATTATTAATTTTGATTTTTGTTTTTATTGGCAGATTTTCCGTATCATTGGCGAAAATTTTCGCCAAGGTCACTTTGCCGATGCCCCGGGCCGGGAAATTGATTATTCTCTTTATGTCGGACAAACTCTCCGGGTTCAGCGCCGCGCGCAGATAGGCCAAAGTGTCTTTAATTTCTTTTCTTTCAAAAAATTTTACTCCCAAAACCTGGTATGGAATGTTGTGCCGGAGCATCGCCTCCTCAAGCGCGCGCGACTGGAAGTTGGCGCGGTAAAGAACTGCTATTTCGGACAAAATATTCTCGGACTCAGCGCGCATATTCGCCTGCTGGCGAATTGCTATGCTCGGCTCGCCAGCCTGCGCAATGCTTCGCTCGAAAACATTTTGTCCTTCATGGACGGCTTCGGCTGTTTCTAAAATTTTTGCCGCGACGAAATCCGCTTCGTCGGTTTCATCTAGGGCTTCATACAATCCGATTTTTCCTCCGGTCGGGTTATTGGTGAACAGATTCTTGTCCGGTCGGTAGATATTTTTTTTAATAACAACATTCGCGGCTTCCAGAATATTTTTCGTTGACCGGTAATTTTGCTCCAATAAAATTATTTTCGCGTCCGGGTAATCTTTTTCAAAACTTAAAATATTTTTCAAATTTGCCCCGCGCCAGGAATAAATATTCTGATCGGCGTCTCCGACCACGCAGATGTTTTTGTTGTTCTCGGAAAGCAGTTTGGACATCAGATATTGCACTTCGTTGGTGTCCTGGTATTCGTCTACGTGAATGTATTCCCATTTTTCCTGATAAATTTTTCTGATTTCCGTATTGTCTTGGAGCAGTTTGGTCGTTTTCAGGAGCAAGTCGTCAAAATCAAGCGCGTTCTCCTTTGTTTTTCTTTTTTCATACGGACCCCAGATTTGGCTGACGACTCTGCCCAGCGTTCCCTTCTCTCTTTCCGCATAGTCCGCCAGATGCGTGAACTTTCCCTTCTCGCGCGAAATTATGTTTTTTATCCTTTTCGGGTCGTATTGTTTCAGGTCCAGACCGAGCTCTTTTTCTATTTCTTTTATCATTGAAGTTGAATCCTCTTCGTCCAAAATGGTGAAATATTTGGTCAGCCCGAGCAGCCGGGCATTTTCCTTGATAATATGGACCCCCAAAGAATGAAAAGTGCTGATAAATGGAATTCTGTCCTGTCCTTTTGCGTTCTTTTCTATTTCCGAGACAATTCTCTCCCGCATTTCCTTGGCCGCCTTGTTGGTAAAAGTTACGGCCAAAATTTTCTCCGGCGCCACCCCGTTTTTGATTAGATTTACAATTCGGTGCGTGATTGTTTTGGTTTTTCCCGCGCCCGCGCCGGCCACAATAAGAAGCGGACCCTTCATATGAAGCGCCGCTTCCTTTTGTTCGTTATTTAAGCCGCTTAAGTGATGTGCGTTGTCGGTCACCACTCCAAATATACCCCAACACCTATTTTAAATCAAAAAAAAGTGTGCGGGTATAACATGCTTGCTTGCATGGGAAGTCGTATTATCTTCGCAGGAGAGTAATGCTGTCAAGCGAGCCTTGTGTCGCCATTACTTTTTGTGAAGCGCGGATAATATATTTCTCCAGAGTTTCGGCTCTTCGGAACAACCCCCCACCCTTGGGTTTAAGCCCGGTTACTTCCTGTAATCTGCGCAGATGCCCAACCATAAATCTCCAACCAGAGTCGTCTGCAAAATTTTTATCTGCCAAAATATCTTTTGCCTTTAATAATTTTAAGGTATTCCAGTGTTCCAAAGTATCCGGCGGGAATATGTGTCTCAGATTGTTTTCATTCACTTTATATACTTCTATTAACGATTGGTCGTCAAGATGAAAAGGATTGTGAGCAAATTCAGGATGGGTTTGCAATATGTGGTCGGATACTTCAATTCTGGTCCCGCCCTGGGGTGAGACGGTTTCTACGGGCTGGCGCTCCAAGTCCATATCCGCCACGATCCTTGCCCTGATTGCTTCTTCAGCGGCAGGGGCTTCCGGAATAATTTCATGTTCAGTCGGCAAATCAACGGCGGACGGCGTTTCAACCGAATGGGTTTGTTCAAATTTTACATTATGCCAAGGGTCATTTGCCGGACCCTTCGGATGGTAAAAGGATGAACCCGGTTTTTCCGTGGCGATGGAAGCGATCGAAGGTTTTGCATTCTCGCTCAATACTCCGCTTTTGTCGCTGTCAAACATTTTTCCCCCATATTTTTCAACATCTTGGCCCGTAGCTGCATCATGAAATACTATTTTATCTAATTTTGCATCGTATCGGAGAGTAGAACCTTCTCGTATTAATGCGCTTTCGTCTGAATTATTTGGATCATAAAATCCGAGTTCTTTTGCAGTTTCAATGGCATTAGGACCTTTCAAGAAATCCTGTACTGACTCGGGTGCTTTAGAAACGTCCGGATACTGCGCCCGTAACTGCGCCCTTAAGTCCCGGACTCCTTTCAGCCCGCCCTTGCCTTTATCAAACGTTATTGTTAGTTTTTCCGCGCCTACTTCGGTTCCGGGAGCGGAGGGTTCAGGTGTAGGCGGGGGCGTTGGTTCGGCGGGAGGAACAGCAGGAGCAATTACTTCTGGTGTAGTGTCTGGCGTAGGTGGCGGAGTTGATTCAGACACAAGTGGAACGAAGGGATCTCTGCGAGGTGTGCTGGAAAACAATGCAGGTTCAGGTGTAGTAGGTGGCGTGGTGTCTGGAGTTTCTGCAACATCTGGCGCAGCAGACGGTGCAACCGGGACTTCTGTCACAGGCGCAGATTCTGGCGCAGGTACAGTGATATGTCCTCCGGTAGTAATATCGGCAGGAGCATCAGATGAGGAAAGTGCATGCGATAATGCACCCCATATTTTTTCTACCGACAAAATCAATGTTTCAACTTGTAATGCCCCTACAACGGCTTTTCCGGCAGTCTGAGAGTAACGCAAACCCATCGCAAGTTCGTCCACAGTGCCGTATTGCGTGATAATACGGTCATAGTCTTCCAAACTTTTTCTTTGTCTCTTTACAAGTTGCTCTTTTTGGCTTTCTTTTTGTTCAACTGAAAGTTTTGGGTCCCCTTCTATTGCTTCTATGTTTTTATTAAGTCTAGAAATTGCACCCATAAGGTCGTTTTTTACTATCCTTTGAATGAAATTGTTTGTGGTACTTGGATTTTCAAGCCTCTTTTGCAAATCTTTCGGCATTTGCATTAAGTATGCGTCCTTTAATGCTTCGGCGTTTGAAACTTTTTCACCTCCTGTCTTACCTTCTTTTATCAGGGCATTATTGTATATAGCCATAGCCTCTTCTTGTGCCCTCTCTATGTCCTGTTGATCCTGTAGGCTTAATCCAGTATACCAATCCACTTGTTCTTCATGACTTTTTCCAACCATAGCCATATCTTTTCGCCCGATTCTAGTTTTTTCTATAACTTCCTCATTTTTCAGACGCACTTCTTTTCCTAATTCAGACGCGAAGGCGGTTGCCATTCCGGCCGCCATTACAACACGCGGGATAGAACTTGGCGAAAGTCCGGTTGCATCCGCTACTAATCTTCCGTATCTTAAAACATTTCCAGAAAAAGCGCCGATATTTGCTACTATATATTGTGTTTGACCGCTGATATTCAATCCTCGTCTTTTGCCTTTAATATTTAATCCAAGCTTAGTATCAACGAAAACTCCTTGGTCCTTGGCTTTTTTAAGAGCCTCTGCGCCACGATGTATAAAATAGTCTCGCGCTTCTATACAAAATCTCCCAGCAGTTCCTTTTTTGTCAATCTTTTTCAGCCTTAGCGCTTTATTAAGAGCGCCGACCAGAAGGTCGTCTTTCATTTTTTCAACCTTGAAGCCAATAGTATTTAGTCCCCAACCAATCTTTTCTTTATCTGCTTCCGGAAGTTTTTCAATTTCCTTTTCTGCTTCTTTTTGGGTTACATGGTCCGGATTATTTGGAAGGATTTTTGCGACAACTTTTTCCGTTCCCTCGCTTTTTTGGCCGAAAGAATCCCACTGTTTTCCCTGTTCTTCTTTCATTCTCCGATAATCATTAGCTCGCGCCCTTCTGTTGTTCTCTCTGGCATCTTCTATTTCTTTTTCAGCCAGAGCGGCCTTTGCTGCTGTTCGTTCCGCGGCAAATTTTTCCGCCAACCTTAAACTCTCGGCTTCGTTTAAACGTTCCTGTTCGGCTTTTGCGGCGGCTAACCTCTTTTGTATTTCTTCCAATGTAGGTTCGGTCATGTTTTTATTATATAGTTTTTATATTTTTACTGCCAATTTTCACCAAAAGATTCCTTTATTATACACCTTTTTTATTATTTCGTCAAATTCCAAGGCCCAAACAGTTTTCCACATATGGCTCCGGTCGGATTGACTATTGGTCCTTTTTGGGCTATCCTATGGGAAGTTCCGAAAAGAGGCACGGTATGAGTTGACTGACAAGAAAGAACCGACAGTAACATCGTGAGAACCTTTGTTTGCAGTGCTATTTTGGTCGTGCTGTAACTCTATCCTTGTCTTAAAAGGGCAGAAAAGGAACTCTTGCGATATTTAGTTTGTTTTATAAAACCTCCAACTAAAACAGTTAGCAAAATATTGAGATCTGCCTTATCCTTTTTCCTGTTGTTTGGGACCCTTTTTGTGCCTCTACGGACGGTGGAAGCAGGCTTTTTTTCTTCTGTTTTTGGCGACTCTGCCTATATCAAGAACGCTGATCCTGTAACGGAAAATTCGGTTCCGGCCGCCAATAATTTACAAAATATCACACTCCTTCAGGCTAATGTCTCTTCTGCCTTGATTCTGGAAGATAAAGATATTAAAAATAGTAAAAAAGAGGGTGCCGACAAGAGTATTGATACTAATCTTAACATCAATATTGTTTCTGACACCTCTCTTCAGCCCGCAACCGGCCCGATGGGCGTATTTGACGGCAAGGGCACCCCTGATTTTACCGTTGAGGACATGAGTGTCTATGTTGTCAGGAAGGGGGACTCCGTTTCCCAGATAGCTGACATGTTCGGCGTTTCAACTAACACGATTCTATGGGCGAATGACATGAAAAAGAGCGACAAGCTGGCCGAAGGCGACACTCTGCTTATATTACCCATATCCGGCATCCAACACACGGTAGTCAAAGGTGAAACTCTGGCAAACATTGCCAAACGCTACAAAGTAGATACCCTGACCATTACCAGTTTCAACGGAATTGACGCTGACGCCAAGCTGGCCATCGGCGACGAGCTGATAATTCCGGATGCCGAAATGCCGACCGACGACATTCCGAGTTCCACACCGAAGAAAAGCAACACGATTCAAAGCACGCTTAAAAATATTGCCGGCTATTTTATAAATCCGGTTCCCGAATTTAAACGAAAGAGCCAAGGTCTGCACGGTCCCGGCATGCGCGGGATTGATTTGGCGGCTCCGACCGGAACCCGTATTCTGGCTTCGGCGCCCGGAACGGTAATCTTCGCTCGCCTCGGGTATAATGGTGGATATGGCAACATGGTTACAATCCAGCATCCTAACGGCACCAAAACTCTCTATGCGCATATGTCCAGAATAGCGACGAAAGTCGGCGCGCGGGTTGAACGGGGAGAACTAATCGGCTACGTGGGTTCCACCGGGCGCTCTACCGGCCCGCATCTGCATTTTGAAGTCTTTGGCGCCAGAAATCCCGGCGCCGATTGGAGTTGGGCTCATCAGTAAAAAAACCCTTTCTTCTTTTTTTACTCAATTAAAACCAAAGCCAGCATTGCCAGGACTCCGGCGATGACCATGAGAAATTGCAAGGCGGAATATTTTAATTTTTTTGTTTTCTGAAGC
>Ga0155030_132_pt2 | contig 14591 bp, 17 predicted proteins | sample RifCSPhighO2_01_FD_105998 | JGI IMG/M metagenome (GOLD analysis project Ga0155030, IMG submission 105998) | Candidatus Nomurabacteria bacterium RIFCSPHIGHO2_01_FULL_43_16 | reverse complement strand
GCTGGAATACAATCACCAGAACTCCAAACAGAATGAGAATCAAATTTCCCTTTTCGGCGGAACATCCGCCGTCAAGGCCCCGGAATTCAAAATGCAGCCGGCTCAGGAAGCAACCCAGGCGGAAAAATTGCTTTGGGAAAAAGAACTTTTGGGTCTCTATATTTCCGGCCACCCGCTGGACCGCCTGCGGGATAAATTGGAAAAGCGGGACATAAACATCAAAAAAATAAAGAAAGACATCGGCAACGGTATACCGGTCACGATTGCCGGAATAATAGAGACCGTCCGACCGGTAATCACTAAAAATAACGACCGCATGGCCTTCCTGAAAATTTCGGACCTGACCGGCACAATAGAAGCCGTCGCCTTCCCTTCCATCTTTAAAGCATCCATTGATATATTGGTCCCCGAAAAATGCATCGCCTTCTCCGGCAAGGTCTCCAACCGCGGCGGCGAAAAAAGCATCGTCATTGAAGCAGTAAAAGAAATCTAAGACACTGAGGTCTTGCCTCAGTGATTATAATTTATCCATTCCAGTATTTCTTCCTTAAACTTTTTCTGGCTCAGAAAATAATCAGGGAAGGCCTTTTTATTTAAAATAATACTTTGAGGTCTCTTATCTTTGTTTACATAATCTAAATAACTTGAATATTCATATGTATTCAAAAATTCCAAAGTTTTTTGAATATTTTTAATTCCTTTTTCTTTCCAATTTTTATCTATCAATTTTACTGGGTTCAAATGTATGTACGAGAAAAGATATTTAAGAAATCTGTCACTACTAGCGTGTTGAGACTTAAATTTACCCTCAAATAAGCTGCCGCTCCTTTTATATTTTTGATTGTAATACATCACATACCCGGTACATACTTTTTGCATAAACTTACTGACACTTCTTTCCTTTGTTGGAGTGATTAGTATATGAAAGTGATTCGGCATTAAAGCATAAGCGCCAATCGCAACAAGTGGGTCACGATGGTCATGAAAAATAAATACATCGTGAATCTGATCCCTTAATTGTTTGTTATTTTTTTCATTTAAGACATATAACAATTTTATAAAGTGCAAATAGTCCTCTTTATCGTGAAATATTTTTTGCTTACTATTTCCGCGATTATAGATATGATAATATTCACCACACACAAAAGAGACTTTACGAATAGACATGCCATTATCATAACAAGTTTCCATCCCTGAGGCAAGACCTCAGAGATATAAGGCTTTAGCCGTAGAAGTCTTCCGGTTTTATGCCACATCGAGCCATAGCTTCGCTTGCCTGCTGAAGTAATGGGTTGAGTTTGTTCCAAATTTCAATTCCCATAATTTCAAAATTTATTTCCTTATCTACACGGTCAACAAGTTCACGGGCTTTTGGATTCTCTAAGAGACAAAGATCTCTGAAAAGTCCACGCAATTTGTCATAGGGCTCTTTGCGCTTTAATACTTCCTGAATTTGATTTACCAAACTAGAATTTTCTTCAAGAAATTTTCTCCATTTTTCTCCGTGTTTTTCAGCTCTTTTAAGATATACATCAACGATACAAGCATCGGGTTTTGATTTTTCAAGTTCTATCGCTTAGAAAAGAAGGTAAAAATTATTGCCAAATTCTTTATAGTTTCCTTCTGTAGTTGGCTTCGAGGACAAACCTACTTTCCGCGCAATATCCAGCATTTCTTGGTAAATCCTTTCTCCAGCTATCAACTCCGGGTCTTTTGGTTGTGGTGACCTATCTATCATATATTTATCATAACATGTTAATTATAAAGAGACATTGCCTTTTCCTTCCCTTCGGCGAATATCATCTCCACCGCTTCGACTACTTTTTTGGAAAGTTTTTTGATTGTTTCCATTTCGGACTTTTTGTATTCGCCGAGGAGAAAATTAAGCACCGCCTTCTCCCCTTTCGGCTTACGTATCTTCCCGGATGGGGTCGTGGAAGAAATACCCACCCGGATGCGCAGGAATTCCTGGCTTTTCAGGGCCTTGATGACGGAGTTAAGCCCGTTATGCCCGCCGGAAGAGCGGTTAAAGGAAATTTTTATTTTGCCGAGCGATAGGTCAATATCGTCGTGAATTACCACCAGGTCTTTCAGGTCTTTCTTGCTTTTTACCAAGGGCGCAACCGCGCGCCCGGAATTATTCATAAATGTATCCGGAGTAATAAACTTAATTTTGCCGTCACCCAACTTTTTTTCAATCAGGTGCGCTAAAATTCTCCCGGTATTGTGCCTTGAGTTTTCGTATTTCTCTCCCGGATTTCCCAAACCGACAACTAATTTCATATTCTCACTATAAAACAAACTCTCGTATGATGTCAAGGATTTTTTATGGTATATTAAAACACATGGAACCGATAGAATCTCAGGAAAAAACGCGAGAAAAAACCACCGCGCAGTCGTTTTGGGAACTGGTGCGCTTCGCGCTTATCGCCCTGATTATCGTCATTCCCATACGCCTTTTTATCGCCGAGCCGTTCGTCGTCTCGGGGAATTCCATGGTGCCGACATTTGAAAACGGGGATTACCTGATTGTTGATAAAATATCCTATGAGCTGGGCAACATCAAGAGAAACGATGTGGCGGTCTTCCGGTATCCCAACGACCCGACAAAATTCTTTGTCAAAAGAATTATCGGCCTGCCCAACGAAACGGTGGACATAAAAGGAAGCGAAGTGACCATTACCAACAGAGAGAGCGAGGAAAGCTTCACGCTGGATCAGCCTTTCGTGAAAAATTTCGCCAACAATAATACGCATCTTGAATTAAAAGACGATGAATATTTTGTAATGGGTGACAACAGAAGCGCCAGTTCCGATTCAAGATATTGGGGAGCGGTAAAAAGAAATTTTCTTCAAGGAAAAGCATTTCTACGCCTGTTGCCGGTAAACCAGATAGATTTCTGGCCGGGCAGTTATAAGCCGAACAATAAATAAAATTGATGAAAAAAGCGCATACCGGTAAAAATAAAATAACAGAAGTATCGTCCCCGAAAGGAATGAGAGACCTGATGAACGAAGAGTACTACTCGTTTCAGGGATTTTTTGAAAAGGCGCAGGAGGTGGCCGTTTATTACGGATTCAAGCCGATTGAGACCCCGATGCTGGAACACCAGGAGCTCATTGAGGGAGGTGTGGGCGCCGGCACCGACATCGTGGACAAGGAAATCTATACGCTTAAGACCAAGGGCGGAGACCACTTAGCGCTTCGGCCCGAGCATACCGCCCCCCTGATGCGCGCCTATGTAGAACACGGAATGCAGACAATGCCCCAGCCGGTAATGTTTTATCAATATGGCCCGGTCTTCCGGCACGACAAACCTCAGCGCGGGCGCTACCGGCAATTTTGGCAGTTTGACCTGGACTGCCTGGGCAACGACAAAAGCATTATGGACGCGCTGGTTATCAAGGCAAGCATGAGCATTCTGGAAGAAGCCGGAGCAACAGACCTCTCCGTGGACATAAACTCCATTGGTGACAAAGAATGCCGCGGCGCCTACCTAAAAGAGCTGACCTCCTATTACCGAAAAAATTTAAGCGGCTTGCCGGCGGTAGACCGCGAGCGCATGAAGACCAATCCGCTCCGGATTTTGGACTCCAAGGAGGAAAAAACGATAAAATTAAACGAACAGGCCCCCGATTCCATCTCTTTCCTCTGCGCTCCCTGTAAAAAACATTTCAAAGAAGTGCTGGAATATTTGGAAGAAATGAATATAGCTTACAATATAAATAAAAATCTGGTACGCGGGCTTTCGTATTACACCCGAACCGTTTTTGAGATTATTGAGCAGGGCGGCAATGAAGACGGAATTCCTTTGGCGCTGGGCGGCGGCGGACGCTACGATTACCTGGCCCGCCAAATCGGAAGCAAAAAAGACGTTCCGGCAGTGGGCTTTTCCATCGGGGTGGACAGGATAGTTGCCGCGCCGTGGTATAAAAAACTTTCGCCGCGCATATTAAAAAAGCCGAAAATATATTTTATCCAGCTCGGCGCCGAGGCCAAACTAAAAAGCTTGAATATAATTGAGATACTGCGCAAGGCGCACGTCCCCATCGCCCAGTCGCTTTCCAAGGACAGTTTGGGTTCGCAGCTTTCAATTGCCGAGAAACTATCTATTCCCTATGCCATCATCTTCGGAGTAAAAGAAGCGCTTGATAATTCGGTGATTGTGCGGGACATGTCAAACAGGTCTCAAGATACCGTAAAATTAAGTAAACTGCTTGAATACTTAAAGGAACTTAAGTAATAATGAAAAAAATAGTTCAAAAAGAAGATAAAGTTTTACGTCAAAATGCTGATGAAGTGCGCGTTGCAAATATCAAAACAAAAAAAATACAAAAAGTGTTGAAGGAAATGTCCGGAGCGCTCAATAGCCAAGACGACGGTGTGGCTCTGGCCGCGCCGCAGATAGGATATCCGCTCCGAATTTTTGTCGTATCCGGAAAAATATTCACAAAAGATTTTGTTCGCGCAGAAAAAGCCCTGACGCTCGAAGAGGTCGGGGTCCCGGCCGCAAGCGTCGGAAAGAAAACGAAAAATTTGGTTTTTATCAACCCGAAAATTTCCAAACTTTCCCGTGAGAAAGAATGGGTGCCGGAAGGCTGTCTTTCTGTCCGGTGGCTCTACGGCCGAACCTTCCGGTCCAAAAAGGCGACCATCGCCGCTTATGACGAGAACGGCAAAAAATTTACCAGGGGAGCCTCGGGCTTGCTGGCGCAGATTTTTCAGCACGAAACCGACCACCTAAACGGCATACTCTTCATTGACCATGCCAAGGATATAAAAGAAGAATTGCCACGGAAATAGATTCCAAATTCCGCCTTTTTAACAATAGTTTTATGAATAAATCAAATTTTGCATTTTTCGGAACCCCGGATGTGGCCTCGGAGACCCTCCAAATCTTGAAAGAGAACGGCTATCTGCCGTCTTTGATTATTACCTCTCCCGACAAGCCCCAAGGGCGCAAAATGCTCATCACTCCCCCGCCGGTCAAGGTCTGGGCGGAGAAAAACAAGATTCCGTACATCCAGCCGGAAAATCAGGCGGAACTTCTCCCCTATGTCAGACATAGGGGAAATTCCCCTATGTCTGACATAGGGGAGGGTAAAAACTTTGACCTATTTATCATTGTCGCTTACGGAAAAATACTTCCGGAGGAAATTTTGAATATTCCGAAGTATGGCTCTATCAACATTCACTATTCTCTGCTCCCCAAATACCGCGGGGCTTCCCCCGTGGAATCCGCAATTTTAAACGGCGACACGGAAACCGGCATAACTATCCAAAAAATGACATATAAGATGGATTCGGGCCCGATTATCGCAACGGAAAAAACGGCGATACCGCCGGACGAGAAGGCCCCCGAGTTGCGAACTCGCTTGATAAAAATCGGCGGGGAGCTGCTGATAAAAATTTTGCCGGACTTGGCGGACGAAAAAATTAAAGAAGTGCCGCAAGATGAAAGTAAAGCAACATACTGCGCGAAAATAAAAAAGGAGGACGGGCTACTGGACTTGGATGACGACGCGGTAAAAAATTACAACAAATTCCGTGCCTACGCGCACTGGCCCAGGACTTTCTTTTTTTCCGCCAAAGGCGGATCCGCCTCTGGAGGAAAAGACGGCAAACGAATTATTGTCACCGACGCCGCGCTCCAAGATGGGAAATTTGTCATAAAAAAAGTGATTCCCGAGAGCGGAAAAGAAATTGATTATAAAAATTTCGGTTAACAAAGTACGTATTTAATTACGTAATTAAATACATATTTTCAATCTACGCTATAGCGTAGATTGTCAAACTTCCTACTGATAGTATTATGGCAACGGTCGCTGCTATTGTGTTATTACTACATTATTACTACATTTAATACACTTCTTGCTGGTAGTATTTTTCGTAATAAACTATTTCCGGACGATTGGAGGCGTAAGAGGTTTCAAATTTAATATCACAGCGTCCCTTGTGGTGAGCGTGCTCTTTGTCGCACATGCATTGCCTGTGCCAAAGTTTAAGGGGATTCCTGAATTTATTTCTTTGAAAATGCCGGCAATTTGAGCATAGGTGCGGCAGGAGTAAATTCATTCTTTTATAAAAAATTCTGTATCCCTGCCAATTTAATCTTCTCTTTATCCTGCACTCTGGGCAAAAAGTCGGAGTTGGAACTTTCATTTTTTCATAAAACCCAAAATCATCTGGCTCAATAATGAAGTCCTTTTTGCAGTTTTGGCAGGTTTTGGTTTCGCTTTGCATAATCTACCCCGTCGGGTGTTGGACACCTGTCAGGTGTCCAACACCCGCGTTTTAGTATTTAGAGGTAAAAGGATTCCTTCTGGAAAGGCCTTTGAGCATTTTTTTGACGCTGGCTGCGCCGCGTTTGAAAAGCGTCTGTCGGCGGTCTTTATTCTTCCTAATTTCATTTGAAAGGATTTCCTTTATTTCGTCAATTGCGCTGTAGAGGTCTTCGTGATCGGTTTCGCCATAAAACTCTTCCCTGCCCGAGAAAATCATACAACTTGCGTGGAAAATTTCTCCCGCCTTATGGTGATTGGTTGTTTTAACAACTTCAAAATTCGCCTTTACCTCTCCTTCTCTTCCAGAGAGAAGCTTCTCCAGTCCACTTATTCTTTTCGAGATATATTCCGTAATTGCTTCCGTTAATTCCATATTTTTACCCTGAAAATTTATTTGCATATAGTTATTGTATCATAAATTTTGTTCTCTTATAATCTCTTTTTCTTTTTGAACAAGTATTCTATTTATCCATATCTGGATTATGACAAAAACAAGCAATATCAGAAAAATAAAACCTATCCCCGCGTAAATATCTTCCAAGATGTGTGAAATATAGTTGAAGCCGAGGCCGGAGAGAAAACCAATGGGGATAAGTACAATAAGCCAGATGAAAATCGCCCCTATGTTATAGCGTATGAAGTTTTTGAAAGTCATGCCTGTCCTGCTGACATACATGATTATTACCACGCGAGTGCCAACGACGAATTTAGCGAAAATAAAAGCCAGAAAATGATTTCCTCGGCTCAAACGACGGATGGCTTCGGTAATGGCTGAAACGGTACCCACGGTATACCGATGTTTCGAAATTTTGTCGACCGTCTTAGTCCTGCCCAGTATAAACCACAAAGTGTCCGACGAGAAAACTCCCAGCACGCTGATCAGAAAAAAAGGAAATAGCGGAAAAACATTTTGCGCCACCAAAAAAGAAAGAGCGAGGATTGCCAACTCTCCACCAAAGGCCGCTCCTAAAAAGACAATTATAAACTGGAATGACGGGTAGTCGAGAAAAACCATACGCGACCATTCTATCAACTCAATCATACAATACATCTTATCAGTTCCTGTGATAAAATGAAATAATGTCGGAACCAATCAAAATACTCATAATCGGCAATGGATTTGGCGGAATATATGCGCTTAAAAATTTGCATAAATTTTTTCATAAAGACAAAAGAGTCACACTTTCTCTGATTGGTGAAAAAAACCATTTTCTATTCACTCCGTTGTTGCACGAAGTGGCAACCGGAGGAATAAACGCAAGCAACATCACGGAGCCGATCCGCAAGGTGCTGGGATGCTGCCTGCATGAATTTTATCTGGGAAAAGCGGAATTCGTAAATACGGCGGACTGAACGGTCAGAGCGGGCAACCATCTCATTCTCTATGATTATCTGGTGCTGGCGCCGGGAGCGGAGACGAATTTTTATAACATACCCGGAGCGGAAAAATATTCCTTGCCGCTGAAGTCCATCAGTGACGCGGTGAAAATAAAAAATCACTGTATCGTGCAGATGGAACGCGCTTCGCACACCCAAAACCGGAACGAGAGGAAAAAGATGCTCCGCTTTGTCGTGGTCGGAGGCGGCCCTACCGGCGTAGAACTGGCGGCTGAGCTGGAGGAGTTTATCAAAGAAACTTTCTCCAGTTATTACCCGCCGGAAATTATTGCCGATGCCTCCATCGTGCTGGTGCAAAAAGATCGGGAGCTGGTCCCCCATTTCGGGCCGCGCGTGCGCCAGCAGAGTTTGAGGACCTTGGAGAAGAAAGGTGTCACGGTTATGCTCGGAAGTACGGTCAAGGAGGTCGGAGTATCGTATATAGTTTCGGATAAAAATGTAAAAATTTTCGCGGAAACCGTCATCTGGGTCGCCGGTGTCAAGCCGGCTGAGCTTAAGTTTGACGGAAAGGTTGCGCAATCACCCGACGGCCGGCTGATTGTCAACCAATATCTCCAGTTGGAAAACTACCGGAACATCTTCGCACTCGGGGATTTTGCCTCGTTTGCGCAAAAAAACAGGAAAAATGTCTTTGTCCCTCTGCCGGCCTTGGCCCAGGTGGCGGAGAAACAGGCGCGCGCGGTCGCCAAAAATATACAACTGGCAGTAGCAGGCAAGGCGCTGAGGGCGTTCCGCTACCGCCATGCCGGTAATCTGATTTCGCTCGGGCAATGGATGGCGGTCGGCGAAATGCTTAATTTTACTTTTTCCGGGCGCCTTACTTGGTGGGTCTGGCGGACGATCTACCTTTCCAAGCTCATATCTTGGAGAAAAAAAGTTCGGGTTGCCATTGATTGGACGATGAACCTTTTCTCGCCTCGGGACATATCCGAGCTGTAAAAAACATTACTCATGCTTGGAGCGCGAAGAGGGTTTTACATCCCGCGTCAGGGCGCGAAGAAGAGTATCTAACTCAATGGTTGCCACTCCGACAACCGTGTCAGCCGCGCCATAATATATATATAGCAGTCCGTCCTTTTCAACCATCCCGCACGGAAAAACAACATTGTTAATTATACCCGTTGTTTCATACGGTTCTTCCGGTTCAAATATCGGGTCAGTGGTGCGCGCAAGGATAATTGCCGGATCGTTCATGTCAAGTAAAACCGCGCCGATGCGATAGGTGTTGTGGTTTTTTGAAACACCGTGATAAAGAAGCAACCATCCGTATTTTGTTTTTAAAGGCGGCGCGCAAATACCGACCTTAAAACTGTCCCATGTATTTATCCTCGGCCCCAGAATCCTGATGCATTTCTTGACGATTTCTTTTTTGAAATTAAGCGATTTTAAATAATCTCCGCATATTTCGTTCTCCACTCTATGCAAAATAAAATACTTGCCATTTGTTTTTTCCGGGAAAATACAGGTGTCTTTGTCGTCAAATCCTCCCGGAGTGATTACCACCGGCTTTTCCCATTTCCAGTTTCGGAGCAGGAAATTTTTTTCGCTAATGGACGTGACGGCAACGCGGGCCGGACCAATACCGTCAAAGGCCGTGTAGCACATATAGATTTTTTTCCCTATTTTAGTTAATCGCGGGTCTTCACATCCGGAATTTCCGCCGGAAACCTTTTTCATTTCAAAATCCTCTCTGGGAATATAGGCGGGTTCCGAATACCGCGCATCAACGGAAACACCGTCTTTCGTTCCGGCATAACCAATGGAGGATGTATTGTCTTCCGAGAGTGCTCTGTATAATATATGCGTCGTGTTCTTAAGATAAAGAGCGCCTGGATTGAAGGTGGCTTTTGCTTCCCAGAGATGGGTTTTATCCGGCACGATAATGGGGTTTTGTGGACCACGACAAAAGTGCCATTTCTCGGCCGTTTCCGGACGCATGGTCGAAATAAGGTCCACTAAATTTACGCGAGCTAGGCATACTGTTGTGTCCGCGGCCCCGTAGTATACAAAAAGTTCGTCTTTCTCCAAAATTGCCCCTGTCGGGAAGACAATGTCGGGAACATGGCCCAAGAGTTCATATGATTCTCTCGGAACCAAGAGGGGTCCGCGCGTGCGCCCCAGTATTTTAAACGGGTTGTCAAAATCAAGCAGTGCCGCTTCAACCCCGAAGATGCGGTCTCCTCCGGAAAAATAATTCTGGATATGCGAGTATACCAAGAGCCATCCGTGGGAGATTTTAACCGGTGTCGCTCCGACCTCCACGTGATCGGAAGAATTTTTTTTCAGATCAATTGTGTATTTATCCACATTTACATACCATTTGTTCCAAAACTTGGGATTCCACAACTCTTCCATCCTATCTACCTGTGCAATGGCGATTTTCGCGGGAGGCATATCCGTATTGACGGTAAGTATCACCGTAATTTTACCGTTAATGCGCTCCGGGAAAAGCGTCATGGCCTTGGCATTAAAGGGCGTCACCAGATGACGCTCTTCTATTTTTTTTAAGTCCCTGGAAATTGCCACTGCCACCTTGATTCCGGTCGCCTCAAACGGGTATTTGGAAAGAGCGGTATAAAACGTGTAATAATTTCCTTCAAAATAAGTGAGGCGGGGATCTTCGCACCCGTATTTTTCCCACTCCTCTTCCGGGACAATAAACGGCTGGCGCTCATCAAAATGCCGGCCGTCCTTACCTTCTCCTATGCCGATAATGGAAATTCGCTCCGGCTTGCGCAATACGTCAGAGGCTCCGATGGCGCGATAGACACCATAGAAAGTTTTACCTTTCCTGATAACACTCATGTTATACGTCGCAAAGGCCTCCCAATAGTGGTCTTTGTTAGGGACAAGAATCGGGTTGTGATGGGACCTTTTGACTACGTACATAGAGAATTATCTTTTAACTCTTTCTGCTTTTTAATTTGGACGCGCCGGAATAAACCAGTTCTTTCAAGAATGCGTCCAGATTGGCCGTGGCCACGCAAGAGACCTTGTCCGCGCCGCCATAATAAACGAAAAGCTCGTCCCCGCCCGAACGACTGGAGTCGTCCGGTCGGGCGGGTTTGACCACCGCTCCGCAGGCATACACCACGCCAGCTTTATATCCCTCATTCTCATACCATTCGTCCGGTTCCAGAATCGGATGCCTGGAATTATATAAAATTTTAGCCGGGTCTTTTAAATCCAAAATCATCGCCCAGAGCTTATATCGGTGCGAGTCGTGTTTTTCCATTTTATGGTAGAGGACCAGCCATCCGTATTTTGTCTTAATTGGCGCAGGCCCAACGCCTCTGATTAGCCTATCCCGCGCGGACCACAGGGAACTGCCCTGATGAACGCTGTGTATAAAATTCTCGCCATCCAGTTCATCCAGGGAAGAAAAATAATCTATCATGATGTGCGGGGAAATGCTGTGCAAAATCGCGTATTTGCCCTTTATCTTTTCCGGAAAAAGTACCCAATTTTTGTGGATTTCTCCCGGAGGAGAAATCAAGACCGGTTCTTTCCAGTCAAATCGCCTGCCGATAAAATCATCCAGGCTGATGGAGGTAAGGGCAATTCGCACGGACCCCCATCCGTCAAACGCCGTGTAAAGCATATATACTTTATCACTCAGAAGCGTCAGCCGCGGGTCTTCGCACCCGCCGCCCCATCCGCCGCCGGATATGTAGTTAATTTTAACCGCATCTTTTCTGACCGCGAATTTTCCTTTTTGGTAATAGGCTATTTTTTTTGAATTTTTATCAAACAAATAGCCGTTGTCGCTTCTGGCATAACCTAGTACGGAAATGTCGCTGTCGCCAATAGCCCGGTAAATGACATGCACTTTTCCGTCGCTGTAAACGGCGCTCGGATTAAAAGTCGCTTTTGATTCCCAATACGCGCTTCGCTCCGGCTCAATAATTGGATTTTTTTGGGACTTCCTGAGCTCCAGCGGGGAAGTTTTCTTTTTTGCAACCGCTTTCTTGACCGCTGTTTTCCGCCTGACAACAACTTTGGTTTTCTTCTTCCCGCCTTCGCCAAGGCTATGGCGGGCAAGTATTACTTTTCTTTGTCCCGTAGTGAGCTTTGCTCTACTACTGGGATTTTTTTTAAGCGCGGCCATATTTGTCTTCTATCCTAATAATGTCTTCTTCGTCAAAGTCGCCGGAGGAAATTTCCAGGAGTTGCGCGCTGTCGTTTTTCGTTTCAATGCGGTGTTTTTGCTGTTTTTTAATCATAAATTCGTCACCGGGCTTGGCGGTGATTATTTTTTCACCAATGGTTAAAAGCGGATGGCCGGAAAGAACCCGCCAAAATTCCGAACGATTGTTGTGATATTGCAGACTCAGGGAACTTTCCGGGTCTATTGAAATCACTTTTACCGTTGAAAAACTATTGTGGGTTAACTGCCGAAAATTCCCCCAAGGGCGTTCCTCTTGAAATATCTTAAATTTTCCCATATTCAGACATTATAACCCTTTATGACTTTAAAACCAATTTTATTACTTGAGTTCCAGGATTCTTTGCATTAATTTGTCCGCCGGCAGGAACTTCCCCCGCAGAGAAACATAAAATTTACCTTTTACCCTGCTTTTGTCGGCTGAAATGGGAATTCCGCTGGCCCCAAGAAGCTCATGGTCGTTGTAATTGTCCCCGATAGCCATGACATTCTCCTTCCTCAACTTAAAGATTTTCATCGCCTGCTTCAAGCCAAGCGCTTTAGTTTGGTCTTTTGTGATTAAGACGTCGTAGGCCTCGCCGTTCCAGTGGGTAGTCAGACCTTTTTCTTTTTTAACCGTTTTTTCAATCTCTTTTAACTTTCTTTTGCAATGCACGGTGATGATGAACTCTTTGGGTTCAAATCCTTTCACATTTTTGTTTTTGTCCGCTACCCGCTGCAACTTGGGAAATACTTTTCGCAAGCGTTCAAAGCTGTTGATGTGCTGGTAAATTTTCCCCCGATACCAGGTGGCGCTGCCGCATTCGTAAGTTAAACTGACAAAAGGCAGGATTTCCCGAAACATTTCCTGCAACATGTAAAGCCCCCGCCCCGAACTGATATTTATTAAAAATCCTTTTTTATTGAGCGCTTTGATTTGTTCGATTTGTTTTTTACTGATTACTTTCGTCTGCAGGGTAGTGGTATGGCCAACCTGCTTTATCTTGGTGCCCCGCGGAACCAGCACTCCGTCAACGTCAAAAACAATCATCTTAATCCGGCTGATATCTTTTCGCGACATTTGGTCTAATGGCAACATTTTATTTTTTCCTTCGTCCCGTAGTGAGCTTTGCTCTACTACTGGGATTCTTACTTATCTTCTTATGCACTTTTTTTATCAATTCGGACGAACTGCGCACTTTGCCTCCATACCCCACATTATACACCATTGTTATCCCGAGTTTTTTGTGTATTTGCCTTTCCCGATACAACGAGGACTCCGGATTGTCCGCGTCTTTCTCGTTTCTGTCTCCCCCGTTGGCAAAAACATGAGGTCTGACCCTGATTAACTCCATGCAAACACTCATATCCTTCGTATTCTTCTTATGGCTACTTAAGAGAACCCGGTCTACCGCCTGAAACGCTTCAATAATCTCTTTACGTTCGTGCTCCGGCATAAAAACATATCCCTTCTTGCACCGGAGCCAGTTGTCGTTGTTAATCACCACCACCAGCTCGTCGCCTAACTTTTTCGCCTCGTTGAAAAGCCGCACATGGCCGATATGCACCGGGTCGAATCCTCCGCTGACCATTACCACCTTTTTGGTTTTTTGGGGTGAAGATTTCTTATTCATTTATTTTAAAAATCCTACTTTAAAAAAACCTCAGGTTTTTTCTGCGTGAAACTTTCCTGGCGAGCATTTCTCGCTTGATTGCCAGTCGTTTTTTGGTCTTATGCGAACGTCTGGATTTCTTTTTCGGACTTAATGTAGTTCCTCTTTTTGCCATATGATTCTGCGGAATCATGCCGCACAACGTCAATTAAAGCGTGACACTATCCAATTGGTTATTGATAAGTTATTCCAGTATAGCAGACAAATCGGGAAACTTCTAATACCAATCCGCCAAAACTACTTGTATATTGGGGTTTTTGTCATTTACCAGCGTTTTGAATTTGGCAACATCGCTGAAACCTCCGGGCGTGCGGTAATGGTAGGGGTACACCGTCTTCGGCGCAAAAGCAAGTACCGCCTCAGCCGCCTCTTCCACGCCCATAGTGTAAGGCAGGTTCATTGCCATGAAAGCGATATCAATATTTTTCAAATTCTTCATTTCCGGAATACCCGCCGAGTCGCCGGAAATATAAACGCGCGTTCCATCCTTTTCCAGCACATAGCCGTTTCCCCTGCCTTTCGGGTGATAGAGGGTTTCCCCACCGGGCAGGTTGTACATCGGAATCGCTTCCACCTTGAATCCAAAATATTCTTTCGCTCCGCCGTTATTCATTACCGATGTTTTTCCCGCTAGTGCTTCCGGCAGTTCGTCCATCACCGCTTGGGGGGCGACGATAACCGCCTCCTCCTTGGCAAGCGCTTTGAGCCGCTCCGGGTCAAAATGGTCCTGGTGGATATCGGTTAGGAGAATCAGGTCGGCGGCGGGCTTGCCTTGATAGAGTTCCGCCCCGCCCACCGGGTCGGAATAAATGGCCTTGCCCGCCCAGTTCAAAATTAAACTGGCGTGGGAAATCGGGTCAATACCGACTTCGCCCGCCATATCTTTTTTATCTTCGTTGTTGCTCATTTTATTGATTAAAACCAAACCCACTATTACTATTATAAGAAGTATTGTCTTTTTCGCCATACGTATGTAATTAATTACGTAATTAAAATTCTAGCGCGCGCTTATGACAATAAGGCCGATGGCAAGCTCCAGGACCACCAGGAACCCTATGGTATAGACGAATAAATAGACCGCTTCTTTCCTCT
>Ga0155030_133_pt1 | contig 26501 bp, 27 predicted proteins | sample RifCSPhighO2_01_FD_105998 | JGI IMG/M metagenome (GOLD analysis project Ga0155030, IMG submission 105998) | Candidatus Nomurabacteria bacterium RIFCSPHIGHO2_01_FULL_43_16 | reverse complement strand
ATAAGCGCGATAAAAGAACCAAAAACCAAAGCCGCTTTATTTTTATTCATAAGAGTTTGATTAGCGCTGTTAACGTTCGACCTTTATTAATATTATATCACCCTTATTCAAATTCCGTCGTAGCGGGGGGCTTGGAAGTCCAGTCGTAGAGTACACGGACAATTTGCGGATGTTTAACCAGGGCGCCGGTGATTTCTTCGCAAATTTCGGGGCTTAAATAAAAACCCTTAACCGTCATAAAATCCACCGTCTCTACCGCGCGGACAATTATGGAGTAGCCGTAGACCCGCCCGTCCCCTTTCACCCCGACGGTATTGACTCCGAGGAGAGCCACGATAGTTTGTGAAATTTTGTCATAAAGGCCGCGCTTTTTTAAAATCTCAGCTACCTCATGGTCCGCCTCGCGCACGATTTCCAGAAGTTCGGCCGTTACCGGCACGCCGATGATCCGTAAATACAATCCCGGACCGGGGAAGGGTTGCCGGCTGGAGAGAAGCTCTTCCAGTTTAAATTCGCGGGCAAATTCGCGCACTTCAAATTTAAAGAAATCGGCAAGCGGCATGATTTCTTTAAGTCCCAAATCAAGGTCAACATTGTGATGCGTTTTAATTAGCGCCGACTTTCCCGCGTTCCCCGACTCTATTAAGTCCGTTGCCAGGGTTCCCTGAATCATATGTGTCGCATTATACGACTTGGCCACTTCCTTGAAAACTTCTCCGTAAACTTCGCGGAATTTGGCCCTTTTTTCTTCAGCATCGGTAGTTTTGCCTATTTCAGCGATAAATTTATTTTTATATTTATCTATTACTTCCAGTTTTATGCCCGCTTTTTTCGCAATTTCTTTGACTTTCAGAACCTCGTCTTTCCGCATTCCTCCGGTGTCTATCATAAATGCCTTTAGCTGTTCTCCTAAAGCCCCTGCCAAGATCGCCGCCAGGGTGGTAGAATCCACTCCGCCGGAGACGCCGATGATGGCTGTACTTCCACCCAATATTTTTTTTGTATTCTGTCTGATTTCCTCTATAGCGTCTTTTTTATCATAATCCTGCGTACATCCGCAAATTTTACTTACAAAATTATTTAAAATAATATTTTCATCTTCCGTTTGCTCCACTTCCGGGTGAAACTGCACCGCCCAGAGCTTTTTTTCCGCGCATTCCATCGCTTCCAGCACCTTGCCGCCTTTGGAAGTGGCGATAGCTTTAAAACCCGACGGCGCTTTTTTGACGGAATCTCCGTGTGAAGACCAGGCATTCACTCCCACACCTTCTTTTTTGATGCTCTTTGAGCGTTTTGAAAAAACCTCAAAAAAGAAGGTGTGGGGGTTTATTTTTTCTAATCCTTCAAAAAGTTTACTTCTTGTGTCAACGGTCACCTCAACCGGCCCGTAGGATTTGCTTTCCGGTACCGCCTGAATTGAGTCCTTGTCGTTGATATATGCGAGCCATTGCATACCGAGACAAATGCCCAAAACCGGCGCGCCCATATCTAAAATTCCCTTCGGTATTTCGGGGGCATCGGAGTCGGAGATATTTATGGTCCCGCCGGAGAGGATGATTGATTTGGGCTTGTTCGCCCTTGCCCATTCCAAAGATTTGTCGGGTGAAATGATGACGGAATGAAAACCAAGATAGCGCAGAGAGCGCCTGATGATTTGCGTGTATTGAGAGCCGAGATCAACGATTAATATTTGGACTTTCCTTTCTTCCATCTGTGGATTGTATCACAATTTGTGTTTAGTTTTCCTTTCCGTAAAAATGGGCAACAATCAAGAAAACCAAAAGGGCGAAAAAAGCAGTAAGCGCCAGCATCGGTATGGATATATAGCCGCCAAACTCCGATACCAAGCGCTGATAGCAGGATACCCCTGACGCGTCGCACGGCAGACCGGAACTCTCACCGAAATAATAGAAAAAGTTCTGGTAAACGGAAATCAGAAAACCGGCGCAAAGCAGCGGTAGGGCGTAGCGAATTACTTTTCTATCCTTGTACCACAGGGCGACAGCGAACAAAAAGACCAGCGGAAACATAAAGACCCTTTGCCACCAGCATAAAGAGCACGGCGGAAAATGAATAATTTCGGAATAAACCAGAGGAAAGACCGAGGCAAATAAAGAAAGCAGAAAGCCCAGCTTCAAAAAATTTTTATCAACATAGCTCAAAATCGCATTTTTCTTCGGACCGAAAAACAGGAGAAGCACCAAAACAACGGAGATGGCCTGAAGCGCAATGGCGCCTGAACCGAGGAAAACATTCAGGTAATGGATTGTTTGATAATTCATACGGATTTTTATCTTACGGGACTGCTCGCTCCAACATTATCCTGCGGCAATAAAGTAGTTTCGCCGCTCTCTGACGGAAGCGAACAAGCGGTCTTTTCAGCCAGCTGCCTGAGGGGAATTTCCCCCGTTAACCTGGAGCCGTCGGCAAATTCCCAGGTCGGGTAACTTTCAATTTTTTTATCCATACACTCTTGTGTCTGCCCTTGGCCGCTTACAGGGGAACACTCAACATAAGGCAGGAGCTTCTGGGACGTACCGAAAAGTTTTTTCTGGGTTTGGCAATGCGGACACCAAAAAGCCCCATAAAAAACAGCACCCTGGTCTTTCAGGCAGATTGCGAATTTATCATACTTGCCCGGCCCGGCGGGAACGCTTTCCGATTGAAGCAAAATGGTGGCGGCTGTTCCCAGAATTAAGAGAACGATTACTAAAATAAAAATTTTAACATTATTGCTCATTGATTGATTATATCATATTAAAAAACTTTGGTAAAAAAATTATAAGCCCGACAATAATTGCCGTAAGAGCAGACAGCAATACGGCCGCAGCGGCCACATCTTTGGTATCTCGGGCATAAGAGTGATATTCGGGGGAAGTTAAATCTATATCTATCTCAATAGCCGTGTTAAATACTTCCGAAACTATCACAAGACCGATGGCAAATATGAGGAGCGCCCACTCAACGACGGAAACATAAAAATAAAATCCGCAAATTATCACGGCCAGGGCGGCGATGATGTGTATGAACAAATGCCGGGTTATCTTGGAAAAGACATACAGGCCTCTAAAAGCGTTCAGAAATCTTTCTTTATATTTGACTGCGCGCCATGCCTTTTTTTCTTTCTCTGAGTCCATAATTTTGATACCCTATAGTGCGGATTATTACCTTACATTTATTATTATACCGCAATTTTACTGGTATTGTATGTATATCGGCCGGGGGCTTAATTTTAAAAGAGTCTCGGGCGTCATCAGCGCGGTGCCCGCTTCAAAAATATCGTTTTTGTAGAATAATTTAAAACCGGTAAATTGCACTGGCTCCTTATAGATGAATTGCTGGTAGGTATTCAATTTTTTCGCCTGCCCTCCCCACCCGTCCATATGCATTATAATCTGCACTTCCGGTAACGGTTCAATCTGCTTGTAATTGGTAACCATCTTTTGGGTGTAACGGTGAATGACCAGTATCTTCGGAGTAAGATTGTTTTCTTTTACTAGATTGGCCAAGTAGTGCGCCGCGAAATTAATATCGGATGCATCCAGTGTTCCGACCACTTTCCCGGGACGGCTGGTGCCTTTCATGGAAAATTCCGGATCAATGCCCAAATGCACATCCGGCAATTTAAAATATTTTTCATACACAGGTAGTTCTTCCGCTAAAGTGGAAAAACCGACTTGAAAATCTAGGAAAACAATTGCATTTATTCTTGCGGCCATCGCCAACACTTTGTCAATTTCGGAGTCCGGCATGCGAGCTCTGTATTTACCGTTTTCCCCGGGGCTACCCTGCGCGACCACGGCAATATAGTGGAGCGCGGGAATTACCGGAGTGGCAGGGTCGGCATTTTTCCATTTTTCCATTTCCACCTCCAGTCGTTGAAACATTTCCGCCTCGGAATACTGTCCGAGGGCTCCCATCTTGGTTGAATATAAGTTGCCGTAATAAGCAACGATACGATTAAAAGGCAATATCGCGCCGGCATTCGGATAAACCGTTTTAACCGGCCAGAGAATCGGTTTTGGCGGAGGCGGAGGAATCGGTTCACCCGTCACTTCGTCAAATTTTTGGACCACAACCGGTGGGGGCGGGTTATTGGCAAGATCTTTTATTTTTTTATCATATGCAACAGGGTCAAGCGGCGGGATAACCGGAATGGCCGGTGTATCTTTAATTTGCGCGATATTCGTCTCCTGCTCGCTTTTATCATAGGATACTGCCAGGCCAAAAAATCCCGGAAACAGAGAAAATAAAACAAACAGCAAGACCAGTAAAATTATTAAAAAAATCCAAAATCCTTTTGGCATACTGGCAGTATAGTGGAAAAAATGCCTGATGGCAATGTGCGCCGTAATTTAAGCTTGTTTTAGGGAAAAAGCATAATTAACCTTCCGACGGGCGAGAAATTTCCGAGCTTCTTCAACAACCACGACAGAGAACGCGACCGGTATAATTATTAGCCAGTCGGAAAGTCCGAGCGGAACCGTGTGCAATAGTTTTTGCAAGATGGGCGCATAGACCGCCAGTAGTTGTAAGATAATAATGACACCTGTTGACCCGAGTAAAAACTTATTTGAAAATGGGTTCAATTGAAAAATTGACTTTGATTCGGAACGACAATTCCATGCATTAAACCAATGACCGACCGCAAGAGTTGTTAAAGCGATTGTCCACGCTTTGGTGATGTCCGTCCTAAAATATAAACTGAACAGTATTAGTGCCCCAAGCGCGAGAGGGATAGCCATTAGGAATGTTCTTTTAAACATAAATTTATCAACGAGATATTTTTTAGGTTTTTCAAATTTGTCTAGCAGAAGTCCTTCTTCTTTTGGTTCCATCGCAAGCGAGACATCAAGAAAACCATCGGTTACAAAATTAAGCCAGATGATTTGAGCCGGAAGCAATGGAAGAGGAAGTCCAATAAACAGAGAGCCAACAATAGTCAAAACTTGACTCCAACTTCCGGCAAAAAGATATAATATGACTTTTTTTATAGTTTTGTAAATACTTCTTCCTTCTTCAATTGCAGAAACAATGCTGCCAAAATTGTCATCAAGAAGCACTATATCTGCCGCTTCTTTTGCCACCTCCGTGCCAATTTTACCCATAGCTACCCCAAGGTCAGCGGCAACCAAAGATGGCGCATCATTTACTCCGTCGCCGGTCATGGCAATGATTTCTCCACGTTTTTTAAATGCATTAATAATTTTTAATTTATGATTCGGTGTCACACGGGTAAATACTGTTGTTTGAGATAACTTATCTGAAAGTTCATAATCCGTTAGTGCGTCAATTTCATTTCCGGTAAGCAACTCATCACCATCGTGATATATGTTCGCTTCACGGGCAATCGCCAAAGCGGTAATTTTATGGTCGCCTGTAATCATAACAATCCTGACACCCGCTCCTTCCGCCCGAATCATTGCATCTTTAACTTCAGGACGCAGCACATCTTTCATGCCCAAAAAACCGACGAAGATAAGTTCTGAAATGGATTCAAGATTAACGTCCTGTTCCGCATTTTCATTTATCCCGATAGCGACAACACGTTGTCCCTGTTCGGACATATGAGTCAATATTTTTTCTAATTTTTTCTTTTCTTCTTTTAATAGCGCACGGGTATTGCCGACACCCATTATATTTTTTGAAAGCCCGATAATGCTCTCGGGCGCGCCGATTGCCACCAATAAATTTTTACCCGAAACCAAATTCATGACTGCGTGATACTTGAGATTATAATCAAAAGGCATTTCCGATAAGACCGGCATTTCAACTAATAAATCTTCCTTATTGAATCCGATTTTTTTTGCAAAAACCACCATGGCCGCTTCCGTCGGATCACCGGATATGTACCAATGCTTTTCAACATCGGAAAATGAGAGTCGGGCGCTGGCGCACAAAGCAACGGTTTTGCCCACCATTAGCAGTTCGGGATGATTTGCCACATTGATAATATTATTTTCAAATTTTATATTTCCTGCAGGTTCATAACCAAGACCGCTTACTTCAAACATCTTGTCTCCCGTCCATACTTGCCGCACAACTAATTCGTTTTTTGTAATAGTGCCCGTCTTGTCCACCGCAATAACTCGCGCCTGACCGAGCGCTTCTACGGCTTGAAGTTTTTTCACCAACGCATTGCGTTTGGACATTCGCCAAACTCCTGTTGCAAGCACCAAGGTTATAACTATAGGTAATCCCTCCGGAATGATAGAAACTGAAAGCGATACAACGGTAGTAAACATTGTTCGTGCCGATTCACCGGTAGCAATACCTACACCGAACAACACAGCAGAAATTATTCCCACAATAACAATGATTATTCGAGATAAATTTCTAATATTTGCCTTTAGGGGGATTTCCGTATCAATAGAAGAAATTTCTTTGGCAATACCGCCTATGACTGTGGCAGATCCTGTCGCCACAACAACAGCTTTTCCGTTGCCGGAAACAACATTCGTACCTTTAAATAACATGTTCTTCTGGTCGGAAACGGAAACTATGTCCGACTGAAGCGTATCGGTTATTTTATGAACGGGCTCCGATTCTCCCGTAAGCGAGGCCTCGTCCGCTTTAAGATTTTGTGAAAAAAGAACGCGGGCGTCGGCAGGAATTTTTTCTCCTTCTTCCAGGTCTATGATGTCTCCGGGAACAACTTCATGGTCCCCAATAATAAGCGCTTTGCCGTTCCGCACAACGGTTGCTTTCGTTTCTACAAAATTTTTGAGAGCATTTAGGGTATTCTGGGCCTTGCCTTCCTGGATTGTTCCGACAATTGCATTGAAAATAAGTACAGCCAGAATGATATACGCATCGGTATTTTCACCTATGAAATAGATAACAATACTGGCTGCAAGCAATATAAAAATAAGCGGATTATTGAACTGGCTGAGAAAAACATATATTAGAGGTTTTGGCTTCTTCTCGGGCAGACTATTGGGACCGTATTGTTTAATTCTGTTCTGAACTTCGTCGGGAGTAAGTCCGTGCAATGACGTATTGAGTTTTTTAAATATTTCTTCCTGAGACAATAAATACCATTTTGTTTCCATAACAATCATTCAAAGACCTTTCCCCGGATTAAAACTGACACAAAAAGCAAAAAATATTTTGTTGTGAAATAAAATCTTCTGAAAATTTATCCGCAATTGATATTATATCATAACGTAAATTTATTGCGCAAGGTTATGTTAAAAAGTTTTCCCCAGTCCCTTTAAAATTTGGGCATTGGGCAAACCAACCAAAAACTTACCGGAAACAATCAGTTTGGATTTTCTAATACCGCTCCCGATTACAACATATTCGGAATCAAAAACGGCTTTATCAATAAGAATCGGCCAATTCTCCGGCAGCCCTACGGGGGTAATCGCGCCGTACTCCATCTTTGTTTCTTCCACCACCCTTTCCATGGGAGCAAAGGAAGCCCTTCTTGCGTTCAAAGTACGCCTTCCTAGCCCGTTTATGTCAGCCCTGGCGCTTCCCGGAACGACACAAGCGGCAAACCAGGTTTTATCACCCCGCTTGGCCTCCAAGACAACACAGTTAGCGGCTTCTTTGGGATTAATTTTGTAATTTTCGCAAAAAGCCGCGGTGTCGGAAAATTGCGGATTAATTTCCGCCACTCCTATTTCCCCACCATTCCCAAGCGCCAAAACAAAATCCCTGACCGGTGGGGCAAGTAAATCCGGGTTTTCCGAAGCCGAAACTATTTCCAAAGTGCCTAATTTCATGTTTTAAGTATATTAAATACTTCTTTATATTATAGAAAAAATATGTTAAGTTGTAAGGTGTATTGGGAGATCGTCTAATGGTAGGACTCGTCCCTCTGGAGGACGCTATCTTGGTTCGAATCCAAGTCTCCCAGCCAAAAATTTATTTTTTCTTTTTAATGCAGGCCCTGATAAAAGCCGTAAAAAGCGGATGAGGGTTGAGTGGCCGGCTTAGAAATTCGGGATGAAATTGAGTGCCTAGAAAAAAAGGATGTTGGCTTTTCGGCAGTTCGGCTATTTCCATCAGATTTCCGTCCGGAGAGCGTCCGGAGAAAACCAATCCCGCCTTCTCCAAATCGGGAATAAATGACGGATTTACTTCATAGCGGTGTCTGTGTCGTTCAGTTATCTCTTTTACACCATAGCTTGCCCTGGCAATAGTGCCTTCGCCAAGAATCGCTTTGTATGCTCCCAATCGCATAGACCCGCCATATAAATTATTTTTTAAAATTTCCTTTTGAGATTCCATCACGTCTATTACCATATTTTTAGAACCCGGATTCACCTCTCTGGTATTCGCATCTTTGAGCCCTAAGACGTTCCGCGCATATTCTATCACCATCATCTGCATACCGTAACAAAGTCCGAAATAAGGTATTTTATTTCTGCGAGCAAATTCCACAACTTTCAAATTCCCCTCCACCCCTCTTGAACCGAATCCCCCCGGAACGATAATTCCATCGTAATTTCTTAATTCTCTTAATTTTGCCGGGAATTTTTCATAATCGGTGGAATTCAGCCAGGAAATAATCGGCTTCCGATTCTCTCCGTAACTCGAATATTTTATCGCTTCAATCACCGAAAGATATGAATCCGACAGCATAAAATCTCCCGTTTCAAAATATTTTCCAATCATCGCCACTTTTACCGCACTTTCGCCGTTATGCGCATGTTTGGCAAATTTTTTCCATTTTTCCCAAGCTGTTAAGTCCGGCTTTTTGTAAACAACATCAAGGAGGTCGCAAAGTTTGTCGGATAATTTTTCTTTTTCAAAATTAAGCGGAATGTCATAAACACTATCCACATCCGGAGCGGAAAGGACTCTTTCGGCCTCCATGTTACAAAAAATGGAAATTTTCTCTTTTCGTTTTTCGTCTAAGCTGGTCTCACCTCGCGCCAAAAGTATGTCCGGCTGGATACCGGAAGCATTCAAGGCGCGAACAGCATGTTGCGTTGGCTTGGTTTTCATTTCACCCAAATTCCCGGGTGTAGGCAAATATGAAACCATAACAAAAAAAACATCCCTGGGAGATGCTAATTTCATCATTCTGGCCGCTTCCAGGAATAAAATATTTTCATATTCTCCGACCGTTCCGCCGATTTCCACGATGACGACATCCGCTTTGGCTATTTGGCCTGCCTTTTTGATTCTTTCTATCACTTCCATTGGAACATGCGGAACAACTTGTACGCATTTACCCTTATACTCCAAGTTGCGCTCACGTTCTATAACCGTCTTGTAGACCCGACCGGTGGTCATATAATTTATCCGAGTCAGATTTAAATCCATAAACCTTTCGTAATTGCCCATATCCTGATCTGTTTCATCGCCGTCGGAAAGCACAAAAACCTCTCCGTGCTCTACGGGATTCATTGTGCCCGCATCTACATTAATATAGGCATCAATTTTTACCGCGGTCACATTGAGCCCGCGATTTTTTAAAATAAGACCGATTGAAGATGAGGTAATGCCCTTCCCGACTCCGGAAATCACGCCCCCAACCACGAAAATATATTTTGTTTCTTTTTTTTGCATTTGATTTTACGAAATCATGCCGCGCAATCGTCCACTTTAGCGTGGCGCTATTTGTTTAAATATTTTCTGATAACCAGAAAACTGGAAATAATCCCCAGGATTATGCCTGATAATGAAAGTATTACGAAAATTTGAAAGAAGTTTGAAAGGTAATAACCATACATATTAATTCCCAGAAAATCGGTCATTTTAACTCCAAGCCAAGCCGTCGCCGGCCAAAAAATAGCCAAGGTGATTAGTGTCGCAATAATGCCGTAAATTGCGCCTTCAATCATGAAAGGCCCGCGCACATGCATCTTGGAAGCGCCAACCAGACGCATTACGCCTATTTCTTCTTTGGAGATGAAAATAGTCAATCTGATTGTGTTGAAGGTTATAATAATGGAAATAATCACCAAAAGGAGCGTAATCAAGAAACCGAGTTTTTGCGCGCCACTTATGATGGTGTTCAGTCGCTCAATAACCAGCCTGTTTTGATGATAATTTACTTTATCAATGATGGAAGTTGAACCGGAAACAAGGGCATTGTCGGATTTCATAAAATTGGCGATGCTTTCATATTGAGAAACTTCTTTGGCCTTAACATTTAAGTATGCGCCGAGCGGATTATCGCCTATTTCATCCAGGGCCTGAATTGTCGCATAGTCGTTCGCATGACGATCACGAAAAAGTTTCAAGGCCTCATCCGCGCTGGTATAGGACACGGCCGCCACTTCGGGCAATTTTTCCAGGGAAGATTTAAGAAGCATAATTTTTTCTTCCGGAGCTTTAACGGTAAAATAAATTGTTACATCCACTTTGTCCTTTATTTGATTAAGAGAAAAATGCAAAACGGCCTGTAAAAGAATAATTGTGGTAATAACCGAAAGAGTAATCGTCACCACTAAAACTGCCGCCCAGGAAATCAACCCGTTTCTCTTAAAGTTCAGGAACCCGGCTTTTATTATTCTTTTAAGGGTAATCATTGTCATTTCTTTGATTATAGCATAACTCCACATGTCAGACTTATGGGAATTCCCATAAGTCTGACATGTGGTCTTTACTTGTCCTGCTTGGTATCCCTGATAATTTTCCCGTTTTCCATCGTAATCATCCTTTTCCCGACCGATTCAATCACTCCACGGTTATGTGTTGTTAAAATCACCGTCGTGCCGAGGTCATTTATCTTTTTTAAAATTTGGACTATTTCGTGCGTATTAACCGGATCCAAGTTCCCTGTTGGTTCGTCGGCAATAACCAGTTCGGGCTGATTGATAATCGCCCGCGCAATGGCCAGGCGCTGTTGTTCGCCGCCGGACATCTGATACGGAAAGTGCATTACCCGGTGGCTTAAATCAACAAGTTCTAGGACATGCGGAACATCGCTCGCTATCTCCTCTTCGGTTTTGCCGACCGCCTCCATGGCAAAAGCAATATTTTCGTAGGCGGTTTTATTGGAAAGTAATTTATAATCCTGAAATACCATACCGATACGGCGGCGAAGCTTGGTTAAATCCTTGTTTTTTAATTTATTCACGTTAATTGACTCAAAAAAAACTGTCCCGTCGGAGGGACTTTCTTCCGCTAAAATCAGTTTGGTTAGAGTGGTCTTACCCGCGCCGGAGTGCCCGACAATAGAAACAAATTCACCGGATTCAACCGTAAAAGTGACATCGTCAAGCGCTACCGTATCCCTATATACTTTTGAAACATTATTAAAATAAATCACTTCTTAAGTATATCATAATTATAAATTTTTTTCCGCCTCAATAAATAAATCTAGGTCGCCTTCCAAAACCGCGTCAATGTTGGAGGTTTCCGCTTCCGTCCGATGGTCTTTGACCATTTTATACGGATGTAACACATAAGAACGAATCTGACTCCCCCACTCTATCTCGGTATTTTTCGTAAATTTCATGCTTTCTTCCACGCTTTTCTTCTCTGCCTGCGCTTTTTTGAAAATCTTGGCCCGGAGAATGGATATGGCCTGCTCGCGGTTCTGTTCCTGCGAGCGTTCCTCTGATGCGTGAACGGCAATACCGGTCGGAATATGCATTATCCGAACCGCTGTTTCTCTTTTATTTACGTTTTGCCCGCCCGGCCCACCGGAGCGGGCAAATTCTATTTTTAAATCCTCCGGTTTCAGCATAACATCCTTTTCTTCCAACTTGGAAAACTTGGGCAAGACCTCCACCAGCGAAAAAGACGTATGCCTTAATTTTTTTGCGTTGAAGGGTGAGATACGGACCAAACGATGCACGCCTGTTTCATTTTTCAAATTTCCGTATGCTCCTTTACCCCCTATTTCAAAAGAAATGTTTCTTATACCGTTATGTTCATTCCAATGTTGATGAATAACTTTCCATTGATATCCCTTGCTTACGACATATTTACTATACATATCGTAGAGCATACGTGCGAAATCTTCCGCATCGTCGCCTCCGGCGCCGGAGATAATGGTCATAATGGCGTTATCTTTGTCATACTTCCCAATTCCTTCTTTTTTTTCTTTCAGCGACGCAAGCTCCTTCAAAACATCCTGTGCCTTGCTTTTATCTTGCCAAAAATCAGGGTCCTGCATCAAGGACTCCAACTCATTTATTCTGTTTTGAATGTCATTTGAGTTCTCCATGAGCCGATGGACAGGATTGAACTGTCGACCCCCGCTTTACGAAAGCGGTGCTCTACCAACTGAGCTACATCGGCCTGCCGCGGAGAGCCGTTGCGCAGGATTGAACTGCGGACCTCGTCATTACCAATGACGTGCTCTACCAACTGAGCTACAACGGCATACTTATAACACCCTTAATATACTAGTTGATTTTGACCTATTTTGCAAAATTATCTTTTATTGATACAATACAAGTATGATGAAAAAATCATTGTTTTTAGGTTTAATTTTTTCCGTCTTTTTCTCCGCGACAGTTGCTTTCGCGGCAGCGCCTACCGTCTCCGGCTTGTCGACTGCTTTTAAAAATTATGTATCGCTGCCCAAACCTATTGCAATTGCGGACTTAGTGATCGCCTATAAAAATTTTATATTTTCCTTACCTCCGGCAATGCCTACGCCATGAATGCGCGGGCTAGTGAACGAAGTTGAAACTGCTATTCGTAATCATAATGGTTATGTTTATATACCAAATTTACTAAGATAACCATTAAGGCCGGCAGCGGAATCAAACAAATAACCACTCATCCCCAATCGCTCCGCGACTAAAACATTTTCTTCTTTATCGTCTATAAATAAACATTCTTCCGGTTTTAGGTTTAAATTATCCAATAAATACTGAAAAATTCTTGGGTCCGGTTTTCTAATGTTTACTTGATAAGAAACAAAAACTCTGCCAAAATATTTATCTAATCCATGAATTTTTCTTCTCGTCTCCGTCCATCCAAAAGGAGCATTTACAAGGCCGTAAATTTTGTATTTAGTAGAAAGTTTTGAAATTAAATTTAAGAGTTCTTGATTGGGAGTGCAAAGACTGGTGATAATTCTATCTGCACTTTCTTTTTTGAGGCCTGTCGTCCTCATTCTGAATTCTTTTTCAAAATCAGTTTTTGAAAACTCTCTGCCCTCCAATTCTTCTCCAAATAATTTGGCGATTTCAGAGACAGCACCATGTATAATGCTCAGCTCTTCTTGGGTTGGCGTCCAGCCTTCAAATGGTTCAATCGGCGTTATAACTCCTCCAAAGTTAAAAATTATCGCTTTTACCATATTTTCATATTATAACAGTTCAAGTCCGATACACCCCTGCATCATACGATACAGGGCTTTGCCGTGAATTATGTAGTCGAAAATTCCAGCATTGTTTTTAGGGAGGTTTTACCTTTTGATGTTTTAAAATACATTTCTCTACGTTTTGCATCTTTTGAAGATTTATATGCTTCATAGAAAATCAATTCAAAAGGCCTCCGTGGTCTTGTGGAAGTTACTAATCCTTTCTGGTGTTCAGAAAAACGCTTTTTTAAATTAGTGGAATAACCAATATACAAATTGTTATCTTTTTTTGATTTCAGAATATAAACATAAAACATATTTATATTCTATCACGTACTATTCAATACAAGATAAGACATACGGATTTGGGCGCCCCGCACCATTCGATGCGGGACAGCCCTGAACCGCATGGTTCAGGGCGCGGCCGAGCGGATTTGAACCGCCAACCTCCCGCGTGACAGGCGGGTGCTACTAACCAGTTGAGCTACGGCCGCAATCTCTTAAATTTTTCAAACTTCTCCTTTTTTCTCTTAAGAAACAAGGAACTCACCCTATTATACATAATTCTATACAAAATCAAAGAATCTTTAACGCTATATTTTAAATCAAACCCTCTTTCTTTTTCAACCAAGGATCCACCCAAAAGACCCTTTTTTGACAAAATATTACTCAAAGAAATTAAAAAACCCTTACTTCCCGAAGTAAAGCAGGTATTAATTGTGAAGGTTTTTTTATTCTGCTTTTTATTTTTCAATCCAACCCAAACTCCCCCATCCCCATCAAAATAACCCCGTAAAAAATCAGGGAAATATTTTTTAGGTATTTGGGGTAATGATATTATTTTACTTTTCCTCTCCGTTAACCCAAGACGCATTAAATCTTCACACATATCTTTACTGCCAACCTGAAAACGATACGATTGTTTTTGATTATTATATTTTTTCTTTTTTGAAATACTGTGCTCTGAGTTTAATACTTTTTTTATTTTTCCCAATATCTCTTCATCATTAATTTGTAAAGACCAAAACCAAGTGTTTCTTTTAGTGTAAATGATATTCCCATCAGCATAAATAAAACCCAAAACATAAGCCATGTTTTGGGTCCATTTTTTGAAGAAATTCTTATTTATTTTTTTAAAAATAGGCATTCTAACATCATACCACGTGACAGGACATTATACTAACCAATATTTAGCCAAAATTGGTGTCGGCGGGTGGAATCGAACCACCGACCTTGGGCTTATGAGTCCCACGCTCTAACCGTCTGAGCTACGCCGACATAGCCATATTAGGATAGCATATTTAAGGTTTTTTTCAAATTTATTTGCAAAAATTTAATTTTTATTGTAAACTATGAAGTATATAGCGGGATAGAGAAGAGGCATCTCGCAAGGCTCATAACCTTGAGACGGCCGTTCGATTCGGCCTCCCGCAACAATTTTAGATATACCCGTAGCTGTGGAAAATCTGCTCGTATAAAGCGACAACTCTTTTAACTTCATGCTGGGAAAGTTCAAAGGCCAAACCTTCGTGCGCTATTCTGTTTCTGATAGCATGAACCTCCCAGGCAATGGTCAGATTCGGAAAATTATCCTGATTGGCGGACTTCAGCTTGTCGCCTAAATTTTCGCCCAGAAATCCCATTTGATCCATCAAACTTTCCAACATGGAATCCGCTTCAATAATTGCCAACTTCCAATCGCTGGAATGCTGGGAAAAAAGATAATTAAGGGTCTGGCTCCAGCGTTCATTTTTTGACCCTCCGACTTCCTCGCGCAGATGTTTTTCATACTCGGCTTTATTGTGCGCATATTCTTCTATCTCGTGCTGTAAATGTTTTTTTTCTTTAGCCCGGATTTCAAACATACGGACGGTTGTATAGCAAATTACCGTCAGAAAAAAAATCGCGAGGAAAAAAAACAGGGTCTTCCAGACACTGACCGCCTGGTCACTGGTAAAAAAAAGAAAGAACCGCTCAACATATTCCGCTCCTTTGCTGAATAAATATTCTGGATTGAAATACGGAGAACCAAGAAATGTGCCCTCAAGAATATTATTTTCCATATATATATGAATTGTAGCAACAAATACGAAACATAAGCAAATTGTAACGCTGTCACATTCCCTTTATTTCTTCAAACTTTTTGCCAATTTTAAAAAGAGAATCATCAGAAAACAACGGCCCGTTAAATTGGAAACCAAACGGTAATCCGGAAGATGAAAAACCGGAAGGAATAGAAATGGCCGGAAGACCTGCTATATTTGCCGGTGTGGTAAAAATGTCACACAGATACATAGCCAACGGATCTTTTTTTTCTCCAAATTTAAATGCTGGGGTAGGTGCTGTAGGCGTCACGACAAAATCAACATCTTCAAATATTTTTTTGAATTCGTTTTCAATAGCGCGACGCAACTTCCGGGCCTTATTATAATAAGCATCATAATATCCATGAGAAAGAACATATGCACCTAAAATCATTCTCCTTCTTGTTTCCGGTCCAAAGCCCGCCGATCTGCTCTTTTTAAAAGTGTCAAATACATTGTCCCCGTCTTTTCGAAGTCCGTATCTCATGCCATCCAAACGAGCCAAATTTGTGGAAACTTCAGCTGGCATAATTATATAATAAACAGGAAGAGAATACTGTAAATGTGGCATAACAATATCTTTAATTTGGTAGCCAACTTTTTTTAATTTTTCCAAAGATTTTTCAAAATTATGTAAAACCTCAGGATCAACTCCTTCTTTTAGAAAATCTCTGGGTACGCCAATAATTTTTTTATTCGGAGTTACTTTAAAATCAAGAAAATTAACAGAGGTGGAATCCATTTCATCTTTGCCTGAAATACAATTAAAAATTATTTTTGCATCCTCGGAAGTTTTAGCAATCGAGCCTACTTGATCCAAACTGGAAGCCATAGCCATAATTCCAGACCGGGAAACAGCACTATAAGTAGGTTTCATGCCAACTACTCCACATAAGGATGCCGGTTGGCGAATTGAACTTCCGGTATCACTTCCTAACGCTCCTAGGGCCATATTTGCGGCTACGGCTGCCGCTGAACCGCCAGAAGAACCGCCTGGAACACGAGACGGGTCAATTGGATTTCTAACCGGCCCATAAGCAGAATTTTCAGTTGAAGAACCCATCGCGAATTCATCCATATTTGTTCGACCTATCAAAACTGCCCCATCTCCTTTTAATTTTTTAATGACAAAAGCGTCGTAAGTTGCAACGTAGTTTTCCAGCATTTTGGAAGCTGAGCTGGTTTTTTTGCCTGTTATTAACATATTATCTTTAATCGCAATTGGTATGCCGGTGAGTTTGGTGCCTTTTCCGCTTTTGATTGTCTCATCGGCTTTTTTTGCCTGATCTAATGCATCGTCAAAAACCTCAAGAAAAATATTTAGTTCTTTGTTTTTTTCTTTTATATTTTGAAGGCATGTAGAAACAAGTTCTACTGACGTGAGTTCTCCCTTTTTCATCATCTGGTGCGCTTTTTCAATTGTCAGGTTTTTTAAATCAATCATAAATACGGAGCGGTTTGCAAATTTTCAAGGAGCGGAGGATTCCGCCCCAGAGGGGAAGGACTGTAGCGGGAGAAAATTTGCAAACCGCGAAGTTACTCATAAAATTTTCTTCACTTTTAAAAAGCCGTCCTGCGAGTCCGGAAATTGGCTTAAAATGGATTCTTTAGAAAATTCCCTGTCGGCGATTTCATCTTCTCGCCAAACGTTTCTAGGGCCGTGTTCAGGCGTTGCGCTATTTTCCACCTCCACCTTCTCAATCACTTTCACATACTCCAAAATGCCTTCCATATCCTTCAGAATACCTTTTTTTTCCTCCGGAGAAAGCTCAATTTTAGCCAGTTCAGCCAAGTTTTCCACGTCTTTGATATCCATTAGCGAATTATAGCAAATTTTTCATCCAATCAAAGCTTTGATTCTCTCTTCCACCGGCGGGTGGGTGGCAAAAAATTTCATAACATGGTGCCCCCATTTTGTTCTGCCGGTCGGGTCGGCAATGTAAAGGTGCGCAATGGCGGTGGATTGACGAGCCATGGGCTTGGCGACTAAGTTGATTTTTTTGAGGGCATTTGCCAGACCTTCCGGATAGCGGGTCAAGAGCGCCCCGGATGCGTCCGCCAAAAATTCGCGTTTGCGGGAAATTGCCAGCTGGATTAAAACCGCGAAAATTGGCGCCAAGATGGAAAGGATAATTCCAACCAGCATGATTATTCCCGCGCTTTTGTTGTCGTTGCTCCTGCTCCGTCCAAAGTTACCAAAAAATAAATTTCTTCGAAAAACATCTGCCAGAATGGTAATAAAACCGACCAGCACCACCACCACGGTGGAGAGTAGCATGTCGCGATTGCCGACGTGCGAGAGCTCGTGCGCCAGCACTCCTTCCAGTTCCGGCTTTTCCAATATGTCTAGAAGTCCGGTAGTCACCGCCACGACTGCATGTTCCTTGTTGCGGCCGGTAGCAAAGGCGTTCGGAGCCGGGTCGTTGATTATATACACTTTCGGCATCGGCAACCCGGCCGTAATGGAGAGATTTTCCACGCTGGTGTATAAAACAAAATTCTCTTCCCGGTTGGCGGGTTTTGCCCCAGCCAATTTGAGTACGATCTTATCCGAAAACCAGTAGGAAAATATATTCATCAAAATACTGAAGGCGACAAAAAAATACAGGATTATCGGATCGTTGTAATAGAAGCTGAAAAACCAGCCGAAACCGATAACCACGGCAAAGAATACGGACATCAGCAGCCAGGTTTTGGCGATATTTTTTGATTGGTGCGTATAAAGTGTTGCCATTAGTTTCCCGTTTTATTTCTTGGCGTTGTAGCTGGCGATGACGGTTTGAATATATTCTCCGCTGCAACCCAGGGACTGGATTTTAGCCAGGTCAAGATTATTTTCCACGAACAAGCCCAGGGTGCCGTAAAAATATATGTTGGCGGCATATTTACTCAAATTGGTCGTATTCGGGGCGTTGAATTTCGGAGTCGCAGGCTTGGTATTATCTATTGTTTTAACTATATCAAGGGGACAAGAAACAAACTGAAATGCCAGTTTTTTACCGGCAAGGTCGGTAAGCGCGCTATCTCCGGCATAAGACAATTTGAAATTGCAGGAAGTGGATGCGCCGGACAATGCGGTGATTTCAAAAATGGTCGGGAACAGATCGTCCGGAATGGTAGCCCTGGCGCTTTCGCAAGCCAAGGCGCTTGCTCCAAGACACAGGAGTACGGTGTCATTTTCATAGGTGGAGGGGGTGTCCAGCTTCAGCGCCTTGCCGGCTGTCCCGCACTCTTTAACCGAGACCACCGGAGGAGATGGGGGCTCAGGAGAAGGCAGTGGAATAACGGCCGGCTGGTCTAGGTTAGGATTGGAAGTTGTCTCAACCTCAAGGGCGGGCGACCCGGCAAATTTGTTTATCAGAGAATTCCATAAACCCACTATCGGTATCCGATAATACCAAACACCAAAGCCAAGTCCGCCGATAATTATTAAAATAACCAAAAATTTTAACCATGAACGCGAAGAGTGGTGTGGGACTGGTACTGATATTTTGGAAAGAGGGGCTTGTTTTAACACAGAAGGCGAAGAAGAAAATGTACGTAAGGATGGGGGTGAAAAAGAAGGTGGTGGTGAAAACGAGCGCGGGGATGGAGGAGAAAATGAAGGAGGGGGGGTAAAAGACGGCGTGGGAGAAAAGGGCTGTGGAGACGTTACGGGTGGAATTGAGACCGTGGGCGCAGGGGCTGGATTGATGATGGGAGAAATAACGGGATTAATAACCGGAGCAGCAACCGGAGCGGGACTGGAAGCAGCGACCGGCTTTTGCACTGCTTGCGCCGGAGGAACCATCCCCTGCATCGGAATTACCGTCCTGAATGCCTCACTTAAATCGTCTTCACTCCATCCTCCGCCACCGATTAATGCTCCGCGAATTTCTTCGCGCGTTTTGCCTTTGGCGAATTCTGCGCGTATGTATGATATAAGTTCTGGTGTAATCATAAATTTTTTTTAATTTTAAATGATTTACGACGCTTGTGTTTAAAAATTAACCCGGTATCGAAGTTAAAATTTTACTTTCACGGGATCTTGCGCGACATCATTATCCCCTAAGTCAAAGAATTCTTTCTTGGAAAAACCAAAAGCGCCGGCAATCAAGTTGTTCGGGAAACTTTCAATGGAAATATTCAGGTCGCGAACGTTGGTATTGTAAAATCTGCGCGCGGCTTGAATTTTGTTCTCCGTATCGGAAAGTTCATTTTGTAATGCCAAGAAATTTTGATTGGCTTTTAGATCCGGATAGGCCTCAGCTAATGCAAAAATAGATTTCAACGCACCGGTTAGCATATTCTCGGCTTGCGCGTGTTCGACTGTAGGACCCGAAGCCCCCATTGCCATGTTTCTCGCCTTTGTCACATTTTCGAAAACAGAACTTTCGTGCGCAGCGTAACCCTTCACAGTATTTACTAAATTTGGGATTAAATCATACCTGCGTTTTAATTGCACTTCAATGTCTGCCCAGGCTTCTTTCACGCGGTTGTGAAGAGAGATAAAACGATTAAAGACATAAATGCCCCATAAAATTACCGCACCCAATATTATTAAAAAGTATTTCATATTTGTATTATTAAATAATAATCCGGAACCCTTAGATTATAGCACAGAAACAATAAAATTATAAATCTTATTTGTGGTTTTTTGTCTTTTGCCACTCTTCCACCAATACCAACAGCGGTGAAGCCAAGAAAATTGAAGAATATGTTCCAAAGAACATCCCGGCAGTAAGCATAAGAGCAAAATACCTGGTAGTTACAGGACCAAAGAAGAATAATGAAAGAAGAACGAGAATTAATGTGAGCGAAGTGCAGAGAGAGCGCACATAAGATTGCTCCAAACTTTTACCCACTATTTCGCTAAAACTTGTTCTGGCCGCCTTTTCTTCATTTTTTAAATTTTCCCTAATTCGGTCAAAAATAACGATGGTGTCGGAAACAGAAAGACCAAGAATGGTCAAAATCGCAACCACGAAAAGGGTATCCATTTCTGCCCCGTAAAAATGCGAAAGAACAACAAACAATCCGACAGGCAAAATAACATCATGTAAAAGTGTGACGATGGCGATAATGCCGTATTTCCAGGAAGGCACGCTTTTCCGACCCGGGATATGTGAAATGGAAACTTTTCTGAAAGCGAAAGCGATAAAACAAATAATCGCAAGTGAAACCAAAACAACCGCGATAATTGCTTTTCTGGTAAGCTCGCGCCCAACGGAAGGACCGATAGAATTAAAACTCGTTTCCGCAAGAGCATCACTTTTATTTTGAGAAAGTGTTTTTAAAAGCAAGGTGTGTTCGGAATCATTTAAATCGCGAGTTTTTACAATATAACCTAAATCCCCCGTCGGTTGAAGGAGAATAGAACCGAAATTAAGAATTTTGAGAGATTCGTTTAAGGCATCTTGTGTCGGGCGTTCTTCGTTGTATACAACTTCGGTCAATGCCCCGCCCTTAAAATCAATTCCGACATTTAATCCAAAAATAAACAAGGATAATAGAGACAGAACAACCAAGGTTGCCGATATGCCGATGAATATTTTTTTGTATTTTATTATAAACATATGAATTAAATTATGGCTTTTGGGTTCTGGTAATACCAGAATTGAATAAAAATCTGACAACTTTACCTTCTTCTATAAAACCGAGTGTTGAAAGAAAAATTCTAGTAACCATAATCGCGCTGAACATTGAAACTATCACCCCCATCCCGAGTGTCAAAGCGAAACCTTTGATTAAAGACGTGCCAAACCAGAAAAGAATAACAGCGGTAATAAGATAGGAGATGTTTGAATCACGAATGGAAAACCAAGCATGAGAAAAACCGAGTTTAACTGCGTCGGTAATTGTATGACCGGAACGCAATTCTTCCTTCATACGTTCAAAAATAAGCACATTGGCGTCAACAGCTATGCCGATGGAAATTATAAACCCGGCAATACCGGCCGCTGTTAAAGTTACGGGCAGAAGTTTGAAGAGGGTTAATATTATTGAAATAAAGATGCAAAGGGAAATAGCCGCAACCAATCCGGGTAAACGGTACCAAAGAATCAAGAAAAGAACCACCAGCAAAAACCCCATAACGGCCGCCTTGACTCCGGCATTTACCGCGTTATCTCCTAAGATAGCGCCGATGGTCGTCGTGGAAAGAATAGAGATTGGCACGGGTAACGCTCCGGAATTAAGCCGACCCACCAACTGCTTTGCTTCCGTCGGAGTGAAGCTTCCGGAAATTACCGCCTGGCCGTTCGGAATTTCTTCCCGAACAACCGGAGTGGATATCGGAGCGCCGTCCAAATAAATCGCCACCATTTTACCGATATTGTTCTTGGTAATTTTCGCAAAAAGTTTCGTTCCAACATCGTTAAATTGCAGACTGACTATCGGTTCGCGGGTATTCTGGTCAAATTCCAAAGTCGCTCTTTCTAAATATCTGCCCGTAAGTTCCGTATCCGTAAATTGCTGGCTTAAGTTGAGGCTTCCCAGATCTATTTTTCCGTCCTTATCTACTTTGACTGTCCGGGAAACATCTTCGGGCGTTTCAACTTTAAATTCCAAAAGCGGGGTTTGCCCGATCATTTCTATCGCCTGTTTAATGTCAGTCACTCCCGGCAAATCAACTATCAGCTTCTCTTCTTCCCCTGAAACAAACCCTCCGCGTTGTACCTGCACTACCGGTTCGGAGACTCCGAAAAGATTCACCCGGCGCTCAATGACATCGCGTAGCGCGTCCATTGAGTTTCCGATTTCACCCTCTTGCACGGCGCTGACATCGGCTTTGTAAACCAGGTGAGTGCCGCCGGAAAGGTCAAGACCTAGACGAAAAGGAAACTTTCTAAAGAAGGAGCTTTGATTTTCAAAATTCTTGTTTAATCGTGGTTCGGATTTGAAAACAAAAAGAGCTATTCCTCCGGCTAAGACAAGTATTAAAAGAGTCAAGACGGTTCTTTTCCACATAAATATCTATATATTTTATATGTTTTTCACAAAATAAGCAACCAGGGCGCCCAGGATAAATCCCCCTAAAATATCTATCGGGAAATGCACGCCGGCGGCAATACGCCCTAGCCCGATAAGAAACGCAAAAATCATAAAAACATAGCCGGCCTTTTTGTGCAGAAAGAAAATGGCAAAAGCCAGAGCCATGAAAAAAGTGGCGTGGTCGGAAGGGAAAGCATAAGAAGTTTTGGCAAAAAGGGCCTGGACGTCCGGTAGGATAAATTCAGGGCGCGAGGCGTGGATAAAAATTTTTAAAAATTTGGAAATAACCGCGGCAATTCCGGCGGTCAGAAAGACCAGCACAAATCCCCGAAGGGATTTCCGATAAAAGAGGAGATACCAAAAAGCCAAAATTGCCACCACAAAGGGAAAATACGCGGCAGCAAAGACAATCAGCCAGTCAACGGTTGCCGACTGATGCGCCAGATTATAAAAAAAATAAAAAATTGCGTTATTCATTTGATTTCTTTTTCGCCACAGTTAATACATTACTCAGAAGCATCGCCACCGTTACCGGACCCACCCCTCCGGGCACCGGAGAGAGAAAACCGGCAACATTTTTTACCGACTCCGAATCAACATCTCCGACTATTTTTACCCCGCCATCGGCGGGGCCGTTTCCGGCTTCCGAAGTTCCCGCGTCAATTATAACCGCCCCCTTCTTTATCATATCGCCGGTGAGATACTTACCCTTCCCGATGCCCGAAATTATTATATCAGTTTCTTTTATAATCTCTTCCTTATACTCTGTTTTACTGGTAATTATTGTTGGAGTTAATCCCCTAAATTTAAGCAGGGCGGAAACTGGCTTGCCTACCAGGAGCCCCTGCCCCAGCACGGCTATTTTCTTATCCCGCAAATCTAAGTTCAGCGAGTCCAACAAGGCCATACAGGCGAGCGCCGTGGGGAAACCCAGTTCCGTCCCACCTTCGTAAAATTTTGCGCTGGCGGCCCTGCCTAGGCAGTCCACATCCAGCCGGGGATCAATGCCATCCAGCGCCGCCTGCCGGTCAATGTGCTCCGGCAACGGAAGCTGGATAATGATTCCGCACATATTCGGAATTTTATTTAATTTTTTTATTTCCTCCAATAGTTCGCCAGTCGTAATGGACACCGGGAAATTGGCCTTGTGGAAACGAATACCGACCGTTTCCGCGGTTTTGGCTTTCATTTTCACATATTGTATTGAGGCGGGGTCGTCTCCGACCAGCACATCGCAAAAAACGGGCTTGAAACCAAACTTGGCAACTTCGTTTTTCACCTCGAACAAAATTTCTTTACCTAATTTTCTTCCATCAATAATTTGCATACCATTTAATTTCCCCCATCTTCCCCTATGTCTGACATATGGGAAATCCCATATGTCAGACATAGGGGAAATTACACTCCTAAAAATTCATTCTTCATATCGTCCCGGTGCGCACTCCGACCGTATTTGCGCATACTCATTAAAATACCCAGCCCCATGAATTCGGCCAGCAAATGGGAACCGCCGTAGCTCATAAATGGCAGGGGGATGCCGGTTACCGGCAAAAGTCCCAGATTCATGCCTATATTTACCAGTATGTGGCCCATAAAGAAAATGGCGATGCCCATGCCGAACAATATTTCAAAATTGGACGCCCCCAAAGATGCGGAAAGCAGGATTCTCCAGATTACCAGTCCGTAAAGAGACAGAATCAAAATTGAACCGACAAAACCCCACTCTTCGGCATAAGCGGCAAAAATGAAATCCGATTGGGGCACCGGCAGAAATTTCAGTCGGGATTGCGTCCCGAAACCCAAACCCTTGCCGGTAATCTGCCCGGAGCCCACAGCAATGGTTGACTGGAAGACGTTATAACCGGTTTTATGGACATCGGCCAGAGGATTTATAAAATTATAAATGCGGGCTTTCTGGTAAGGCGCAAAAGCGAAAAACCATAGCGCGGTAAAAATCACGACTCCGGCCGCAAGGACCAAAAACAGGTGAAGTTTGGAAATGCCAGAAACGAGTACCATGGCAAGCCAGATGAAAAGAATAATCATCGCTGAGCCGAAATCGGGTTGGAGTAGGATCAGAATAAGCGGCACTAAGGCGTAAAATCCGGAAATAAAAATATGCTTGACATCCTTGATTTCCACATGCCGGCGGGAAAAATACTTGGCCAGAACCAGGATTAACACCAACTTCATTATATCAACCGGTTGGAAAGAAAATAGACCCAGATTAAACCAGCTTTTAGAACCGTTGGAAATGGAGCCCCAAACAACGAGCGTCAATAAAATAACACACATAGTTGTAAATAAGAATATCAACACATTAGTGCGTTTCAAAAAACGAAAATCAATGAAAGAAAAAATAAAAAAAACGGCCAGGGACAGCGCCACCCAAATAATCTGCCGGCTAAAAAAATCCCCGCCGCTCTCCAGCGCGGCGAACGACTTCATCGTTACCAGCCCGCCGGCGATTATCGGAATGATAAAAAAAACGAGCAGCCAATCTATTCTTTTAAACACTTTTTCTGCCATCCCAGTACTAAAATTTAAAATAATAATATTTCATCGTTATGTATCGTAATCAAAAATTTAGTATGGGGCAAGTAATTCGCTACTCCAATTTAGCAGAAAAAACATCATACATTGGGATTATTTCTTTGGCTACTACCGGGCCCGGGAGCGGCTCCTGCCAGGTAAAATTGATATCGGCATTTTGCAACGGGGCCAGTTTGGTCAGATAGGTACGGCTGGTGGAAATAGCATTGCCGGACGAATCATAAAGAATCACGATAACATTCATGTCCGGGATGGTAAAGAGAGAGGTGTTGCGGATGGCTGCCGAGAGCCGGGGAAACGTTGATTCGTCCGAAAGCTGTATGTTAGAAATGAGAATTTTCAACTGGTCCAACTTAATCTGTGGCACCTGCCACCACTCCGGCGCCTCGGTAAATTCAAAAGTCACATAAACGGGAACGGAATACCCGATGCCTATACCCGGCTCAAAGACCGCAAAATTTCCTCCGGGAGGGATGAAAGTGCTGCCTTCGCGTTTGCCAATGTAGATATTCTTGGCGTCGGCAAAACGAAATCTGTAATTTACTTTTTGAACCGCGGCATTTTTATTGTGATTCACCAGATAAGCGACGGCGTTGTAATGTCCGGGAATCACTTTGAAAGCGCGGGCCCAGATGACGGAAACATCGCTCGCTTGCGCAGGACACACTTTGACGCACGACCCTCCGCAATCTACGCCCGTTTCATCGCCATTTCGTTTGTTGTCCGCGCAGGTTGGCTCCTTACTGAAAAGAGGATAAATTATCAAAAATCCGAAGAAAGAAAAAATCAGAGCCAGGATTAAGATGTAAATAATTTGCCTTTTAAAACTCCAGGTTATCAATCTCATAAGGGTATGATAACACTAAAATATAAAAATATAAACGCCCAGAAATTAAACAGAAAAGCAACCCTTTTTAAAAACGATGCCCGGTTCGCAACAGCGAAACGGGCGCGGCGATAGGGGCAGGCAAAGAGCTATTTTTGTGAGGGAGGGTGTGTACCCATCTGGACTTACGCTGGGGTGTAAGCCCCGATATGGGGTTCTCGGACGCACCGCTCCCTCACGCTTTATTATACGCTTTTTAGTTTTTATAAAGATAGTTCCCTCAAATACATTGTTCTGGCGCCTAGCTATCCCGAACCAAAGCAAAGCTTGGTACGGGACTTCGCTTTTACCATATAGTTTATTAAATCCTTTGTCTTGGCGACTACCTACTTTCGCCATGAAGACTATCATCGGCTCTGTAACGCTTAACTTCTCTGTTCGGAATGGGAAGAGGTGTGTCCGCTACGATGAGTCACCAAGACAAAACATTTAATATATTTGAACTTCTCTGTTCGGAATGGGTGAAGAATGGGATGGGACCCATTCTGCAAGATCTTGAGCACTGTAAAGTGCGAAAGGTGTACCGCTCCTGTAAGGAGGAGGTGTGCCCAAAAGCACCAGAACATTATATTCAAGGTTCAACTTGTGTAAAGTCGAACTTTGCACACTTTGTATATTTTAATTGTGATTTCCAAATTTCTTAACAGGAATCGAAACATTAGTACTTCTTAGCTGAACGCATTACTGCGCTTACACTTAAAGCCTATCAACGTGATCATCTCTCACGGTTCTCAACGATTCCTAATCTTGAAGCTGGCTTCCCTCTTAGATGCTTTCAGAG
>Ga0155030_118_pt1 | contig 45627 bp, 44 predicted proteins | sample RifCSPhighO2_01_FD_105998 | JGI IMG/M metagenome (GOLD analysis project Ga0155030, IMG submission 105998) | Candidatus Nomurabacteria bacterium RIFCSPHIGHO2_01_FULL_43_16 | reverse complement strand
CGTGCTTCCGAAAGTGGCGATGGTCTTCGGGCAAATGAACGAACCACCGGGCGCGCGCCTGCGCGTGGCGCTATCGGGCCTGACGATGGCGGAACATTTTCGCGATGTCGAAGGCAAGGACGTGCTCCTTTTTATTGACAACATTTTCCGCTTTACTCAGGCCGGTTCCGAAGTGTCCGCCTTGCTCGGACGTATCCCTTCAGCGGTGGGTTACCAGCCAACTTTAAGCACGGAAATGGGAATCTTGCAGGAGCGCATTACTTCAACGGATAAGGGTTCGGTAACTTCCGTCCAGGCGGTTTATGTGCCGGCCGACGACCTGACCGATCCGGCGCCGGCAACGACCTTTGCCCATCTGGACTCAACCGTGGTTTTAAACCGTTCGCTTTCGGAAATCGGAATTTATCCGGCCGTAGACCCGCTGGATTCTTCTTCAACCATCTTGGATCCAAATATTGTCGGCCAGGAGCATTATGTAGTTGCCCGGGAAGTGCAGCGGGTACTACAGCGCTACAAAGACCTGCAGGACATCATTGCCATCTTGGGTATGGAAGAGCTTTCCGAAGCCGATAAAGAACTGGTGGCCCGCGCCCGCAAAATCCAGAAATTCCTGTCCCAGCCGTTTTTCGTGGCGGAGCAGTTTACCGGAACCAAAGGGCAGTATGTGCCGCTTGCCGAGACCATCCGCTCATTTAAAGAAATACTGAATGGCAAACACGACGACAAGCCGGAGAATGATTTTTATATGCGAGGCGCGATGTAGCGCCGAAGTCCGCCAAAGCCTTGGCGTCGGCGGAAAAGGTAAACAATTAACCCTCCTACGCTAAAGCTTCGGATGGGCAGGAATTAAAAATGAGCACCAAGCAATTAAAACTTAAGATAGTCACGCCGGAGCGCCTGGTTCTGGAAGAAGTAGTTGACCAGGTCAGTTTACCGACAACCTTAGGTGAAATTACCGTATTGCCCGACCACATTCCCCTGATTACCGGGCTTGCTTCCGGAGACGTGGTGGCATTTGCCAATGGCGAACAGATTCCAATGGCCGTGGTGGGTGGATTCGTAGAGATAAAACAGAATGAAAAAGGGGAGACGGAGGTGGCCGTCCTGGCCGATTTTGCCGAGCATATCGCCGAACTTTCCGAGGAAAAGATTGAGTTGGCGAAAGCTCGGGCGGAAGAACTAAGAAAAAAAATGGAAGACAAAGAACTTGTTGATTTTGAACATTTTGAAGCCGAGCTTGAACGCTCGCTCACCAGGGTCAAAATTGCCGACAAATGGAGGACGAGAAAGTATAGAAAATAATACATTCGACTGGCTTAGTATAAAAATATGTCTAAATTTTATGTGGTTGCGACGCCGATAGGGAATTTGGGAGATATTACGCTCCGGGCTATAGAAACACTTAAAGACGTGGATTTGATATTATGCGAGGACACACGGGAAACAAAAAAAATCCTGGATAAATACGGAATTGTTAAACCGACAATGGGCTATCACGCCCAGAGCAAGCTCTCTAAAACCGATAAGATTTTTGAATTGCTGGAAGAGGGAAAAAACCTGGCTTTGGTGTCGGACGCCGGCACTCCGGGAATCTCGGACCCCGGAGCCCTGCTTGTTTCTAAAATAAAAGAATATCTCAGCGATAGCGTAGATGTTATACCCATACCAGGACCTTCAGCGATCATTGCCGCGCTTTCAGCTTCTGGCTTGCCGACTCATGAGTTTACCTTTCTCGGATTTTTACCGCACAAAAAGGGGAGGGAGACATTATTTAAGGAAATTGCTATCTCGGAAAGGACAATGGTCTTTTATGAGTCCCCGCACCGAATTTTAAAGACGCTGGAATCGTTGGTAAAATTTTGCCCCGATAAAAAGGTTTGTGTTGCCCGGGAACTGACAAAAATTTATGAAGAATTTAAAACGGGAACGCCGGCGGAAATTTTAGAATATCTGAATAAAAATAAAGAAAAGCAAAGAGGAGAGTTTACGGTAATTGTTGCGTAGATGTTATCACTTTTAGACGGCCGTCAATATTGATAACAATAATTTTTGCCTAAAATAAAAAAATCCGCGAAGGACGCGACGGGATGTTCTCCGCGCGTTCTTGCTGTCATTTGTCCACCATCTCATCTGGATGGCGGACAATAACTACTCTTGGCCCCTTTCGGGGCCGAGAGGGCTTTTTTGCCATGTGAAAGCCCCCCTTTCTTTTTTAAGTTAACCTTACAAGAGAAATATGTCAAGTATTACAACAAATCCTCCGGATCCACGAATACGTCAAAATTCGACGGCAGAGAGGCAAGTTTGGCCAGCAGATTTTCATCCAAAGACGAGCCGGTGGAAATTTCCGGCAAGGACCATTTATTCGGGTCGATTTTAATCAGCGCGTTGGTTACATATTTGCCTTTAAACTGTTTCACAAATCCGCTGAAAATTTCCGGAGAATATTCTTTAAAAATTTCTTTGAGCAATTTTCTCGTTTTTGATGTTTGTTCCTTGTCGCCCAAGTGGCTGATTTTTATAAAGCGCTTAAATGGCGGATAGTCGAGTTTTTTCCTGTCTTCCAGTTCTTCCCTCACGAATGACAATAAATTTTCCATTTTAATTGCCATAATTGCCCTATCGTTTTCGTTTTTAGTTTGGATAATCAATTTCTCTGTCGTATTCCCGATTATTGAAAGCATAATTTGAATGATTTTCTCCCCCATTTTAAAATTCGGCAAGCTCCACAAAGAGTCGAACGAAGCGATGACAGAAAGAGGAGTTTTCTTTTTCATATAAAAAAACACCATTTCGGTACCAACGAGGATTTTACCGGTATCTTCTCCGCCGGAGGCGGATCCGCCTTGGGCGGAAAATTCTTTTATAATCGTTCCTGCGCCCTTTTTTGATTTCGCGGATTCTTTGTCTAGTTTAAAAATTTTAACTTTTTCCTTTGAAAAAATTTCTTTAACATGCTCGTATACCGTATCTGTACCAATACCTAAAGGCACAAGATTCCAGCTCCCGCACTTTACGCAGAATTGGTCTCCTTCCGATTCTTTTTCACACCGGTTGCAGACAAACATTCTTTTTTTGTCTTTATATGAACTGTAAAGCACCAAGGGCGCTCCGCATTTTTCACAACTCATTGTTTCACCGCAATCGCGACAGACGGTCATGGTGGCGAGGCCTTTTCTAAGCGTAAAAATAAAGACATTTTTCTTTTTAGCAACCGCGTTTTTTATTTCTTTTTCACTTTCGTTCATCAGGACCTTGAACTTCTTTTTGGAAATGGAAACAAGTTCATTTCCGGATGGATTTTTGGGAGAAGGATTCAGAATTTCTATTTTCCCCTGGAAATTAATTCTAAATTGCAGAGGATGTACAGGCATCAAGCCGTCGGTCTCTTTTCTCGCGATGGTTTCATAGCGGAGTAGAGTATCACCCAATATAAACTTAGCGTTAATCTTAACGGCAAAAAGTTCCGTAAAAAATCTTAAATCAAAATGAGGCTTGGCAATCAATTTGTATGCGTTCGAACTTTCGTGTTCCAACACAATAGTCTTGATGTCAGGCCGCGGTACGGACAAAAAAGACGCGGTGCCGATAATTAAAACCGGATGGGCAAGGGTCATTATCTGCTCGATTTTTTTGATGATTTTTTTTGCGTCTCCGAAAAGCGTGAAGGTAAACAGCTCAATGCCCCTGGATAAAGATGTTTCGAAGATTCTTATGTCATATTCGGTTGGTAAAACGATAAATACCGATTTTTTTTCCGCGAAAGACCCGCGAATCAGGGTTTTGTAGAAAGAAAGACGATCCTCTATGGACATTTGCAGAATTAATTTCTCGGATTTTAGTTTGCTTTTTCCGGAAGGCAGCATTTCCGCCTGGGACGCGAATTTTGCTATTGTATCATAATTTTCGCGCATGATAGCCGGAATCAAAACAGTAATTGCGTTGTTTTTATTTCCCGCATAATACCGGCTGGTTTCAATCGCCGAATCAAAATATTCTTTTAAAAAGATTGAGCGCTCTTTTACTTCGCTAATTTTTTTCAAGTTGAACGACATACTCTTGATATTGGATTTGGCTGTTGCCGCATTCTCTACTGACATCACCAATCCCAGGATTTTTTTATTGCGTAAGGGTATTGTCACAATGCTTCCGCTTACAACATCCTGCGCCGTAAAATAAGTCAGATTTTCTTTCCATGTTCCCTTTTTAAGCGGAATTACCGTGGCAATTTTCATGCTTTGATTTTAACATAAATATGCTATACCCCCACACCTATTTCCTTGATTTTAAATAGGTGTCGGGGTATATTATTTCCGTATGGGTATTTTTTCCAAAAAACTTGGTATTGACTTGGGCACGGCTAATACCCTGGTATTTTTACCCGGTAAAGGAGTAGTTTTAAACGAGCCCTCGGTGGTGGCGGTCTCCGAACAGGACAACAAAATTTTGGCTATCGGCTTTGAAGCGAAAGATATGATCGGAAAAACCCCAAGTTCCATAATTACTTACTGTCCGATGAAAGACGGGGTAATTGCCGATTACCGCGTAACCGAAGCGATGCTACGTTATTTTATAGGCAAAGCGATGGGTAAATTTAACTTATTCAAGCCGGATGTGATGGTTTCGGTGCCGGCGGGTGTTACCTCTACCGAAAGGCGGGCCGTTGTGGAAGCGGCTATTCGCGCCGGTGCCAAGAACGCGTATGTGGTTAAAGAGCCTATTTTGGCGGCTATCGGGGCAGGTATCCCGATTTATGAGTCCAAAGGGCATATGGTTGTTGATGTGGGAGGAGGCACAACAGATGTGGCGGTAATCTCGCTCGGCGGAATCGTGTCTTCCACTTCGGTAAAATGCGCCGGAAATAAAATTGACGCCGCTATTGCGGACTACATCAAGAAAACTTTTAATCTGGCAATCGGAGATCGGACCGCAGAGGAGGTAAAAATCAAAATTGGCGCGGCGGTGCCGCTTGAGGAAGAGCTTCGGGTGACCATCAAGGGGCGGGACTTTATTCAGGGACTGCCCAGGAGCGCCCAAGTCGGTACCAATGAAATAGTCAAAGCTATCGATTCGGAATTGCGACAAATTATAAAAGCGATAAAAGATGTTCTTCAGGAGACCCCTCCTGAGCTTGCTTCCGATATTATCGATCATGGAATTATTATGACCGGCGGTTCATCCCAGCTCCGCAATCTAACCGACCTGGTTTACCGAAAAACCGGAGTCAAAGCGACTCTGGCGGAAGATCCTCTTTTTTGCGTAGTTAAAGGCACAGGTATCGCCTTGGAGCACCTGGATATTTATAAAAAGACGGTTTTAAGCAAGAAGTAATATGCTTTCAAAATACTTAGATAAAAACAATTTACATCACGCCTATCTGATAGAGGGTGCGCGAGATGTAATTGTGCCCGAAATTACGGAATTTTTGAAAAGTATAGGCATAAAAACTACCGGCAATTCGGATTTTATTCACATAAGCTTGGATTCTTTTAAAATCGAAGATGCGCGGAATCTAAAATCATATGGAAGCCAGAAAAGTTTTTCTTCCGCCCTGTCTGCGCAGGCAGGCAAAAAAATATTTATTATTTCCGCCAATAGTTTTCTGCTGGAAGCGCAGAACAGTTTACTTAAGATGTTTGAGGAACCGATAGAAAACACACACTTCTTCTTGGTAGTGCCGGATACCAACGCTCTTTTAAAAACTCTCGTCTCTCGATTTTACCTGATTTCTCCCGTCCCGGGGATGGGAGAAGAGGTGGAAGAAGCGGAAAAATTCATCAAGATGCCGCTCCGAAGCCGGATTGATTATATAAAGGGGTTGTTGGCGGAGCCGGAAGAAGAGGAAGACGAAGAAGAGAATGAAATTGTCGCTTTGGACTCTACCCGCTCCAAGGCCTTAAAATTTTTGAACGCGCTCGAGTCAGTGTTGTCAAGGGTGCCCCTTGACAAGAACATGTCAAGGGTGCCCCTTGACATGTTTCAACATTTTCTTAAAGTTCGTGAATTTCTCCGTATGCCTGGCAGTTCGGCTAAAAATTTAATGGAATCCGTGGCGTTGATTATTCCTATTTTTTAATTTCTGCTATAATAAACGTATGCAATACAATTTTTCCAATTTTAAAACCGAACTTAAAAAAAAAGAAGAATTTTTAGGTAAGGAATATAATCAGCTCAATATCGGGAGAGCATCGCCGATGATACTGGACGGCGTAACGGTGGAATCCTATGGCTCATATGTTCCGCTCAAGAATGCGGCTTCCATATCTATTGAAGACCCGAAGACGCTCCGCATTGCGCCCTGGGATAAAAACCAGATAAAAAACATCGAAAAAGCCGTCGTCGGAGCAAATTTGGGTTTATCTGTCGCGACCGACGATATGGGTATAAGAGTTATTTTCCCTCAATTAACCACTGAAACAAGGCAGGCTTTGGTTAAAGTTCTGAAAGAAAAACTGGAAGAAAGCCGAATTACCGTCCGCCGAGAACGCGAAAGCGTATGGGAAGACATAGAAATAAGAGAAAAAGAAGGAAAAATGACTGAAGACGAAAGATTTAGGGCCAAAGAAGAATTGCAGAAAATTATCAATGAAACTAACAACAACCTAGAGGCAATTTTTAAGAAAAAAGAGCGCGAAATAATGGGATAAAGTATTTATATGAGTATTTTGATTTTTATTATTATTTTATTGGTATTGGTCTTGGTCCACGAGTTTGGGCATTTTTTTACCGCCAAAAGATTCGGAATCAGGGTTGACGAATTTGGCTTCGGTTTTCCACCCAAATTATTTGGTTTTAAAAAAGGAGAAACTGAATACAGCTTGAACTTGTTGCCTTTGGGCGGTTTTGTGAAAATTTTTGGAGAGAATTTTAACGAGGCCGATTTTGTAGAGGTAGGATTTTTGGAAAAAGATTCGACTTCAAAAGGAGAATATTCGCGAAGTTTTGCAAGCAAGGCAAAATGGAAACAGGCACTGGTGCTTTTCGCCGGGGTTTTTGCTAATTTTTTGCTGGCCTGGCTATTATTTTCTTTCGGTTTTATGTCCGGACTTCCGACTTCGGTTGGCAACGAGGTAGCCGGTTATAAACTTCAAGATGTAAATTTGGTCGTTATTTCCGTAGTACCCCAATCTCCCGCGGAAAACGCCGGCCTACAAGTTGGCGATAAAATTGTATTTTTGACAGGCAATGACAATTCCGTCACCGATATTAATCCAAGTACTTTAAAATCTTTTATTCTTTCCCATGGAAATAAAGAAATAAATATCGGATATGCGCGTGGTAAGAATAAGGAAGTTGATATCGTAAAAATAACTCCAGTTGCAAGCGCCACAGACGGCAAGCCCGAAATAGGCATATCTATGGATCAAATAGGAACGGCTAAATTGCCTTTTTTTACGGCTCTGTGGGAAGGAATGAAATTGAACTGGTCTATAACTAAAGGCACTGCCGTGGGGTTTTATACGCTTATAGCCGACAATATAAGCGGAAAAGGCAGTTTTACTTCGGTTTCCGGACCCGTAGGCATAGTAAGTATTGTCGGCGACGCTTACGAATTCGGTTTTGTTTATTTACTTTCTTTTACCGCGCTTATTTCCATAAATCTTGCAATCATAAACCTGCTGCCGTTTCCGGCGCTGGACGGCGGGCGGCTTTTTTTCCTGCTGATTGAAAAAATAAAGGGCTCGCGTATTAATCCGAAAGTCGCCAATACCGCCAACATGGTCGGCTTCGGGCTTCTGATATTCCTGATGCTCGTCATTACTTATCATGATGTAATAAAACTCCTTTAGTTCCCCTATGTCAGACATAGGGGAAAACAGTAAATCTATGAAAACTACATTCATCCACGAAATCCGGGCGGTAAAAAATAAAAAAGAACTGGCAAATATAATCAGGGCGCAAAGAATCAGTGAAAAGGTACTGGGGCGCGTTTTGGCGAATTTAAAGACGGGAGTAAGCGAAATTGAGACAGCCAACCTGATTAAAAAAAGTTTCATTAAAGAAGGCGCCCCGGTGCTGTCTTTTCCTCCGATTGTGGCGTTCGGTAAGAATTCCGCAAATATCCACCACATTCCCGGCAAAACCAAATTGAAAAAAGGGGATATGGTCATGTTTGACTTCGGCTGCGCGGTTAGCCATTATTGTTCCGATATGACCCGGACATATTTCTGGGGTGAACCCTCTTTAAAACAGAAAAAAATTTATTTGGCGGTGCTGGAAGCCCAGAACCGTGTTTTATCCTTGATTAAAAAAGGCGAGCGCCGCGCCGGAGTTATTGACGCAAGCGCGCGGAAATTTCTGGCTAAAAAATACAAAAATAACTTTAAGCACGGCCTGGGCCACGGGGTTGGCACCGTTATCCACGAATGGCCAAACTTCAAGCCGAAAAGTGAGGATATTCTACCGGTCGGCTCGGTAATGACCGTGGAACCGGGGCTTTACTTTAAGGATTGGGGCGGGGTGCGGATAGAGGATATGGTCTTGATTGCCCGAAAAGGGTATAAAAATTTAACCAACATCCCCAAGGATTTATCAAGTGCGATTTTGAAATAATTGGGGTATACTAGGATGTCATGACCAGGAAGAAAATCAAAATCGGCGTGCTGTTCGGAGGCAAATCGGCGGAACATGATGTATCGCTGCAATCGGCTCGAAATGTTATAAATGCCCTTGATAAGAAAAAATATCAGGTGGTTCTCGTTAAAATCAACCGGAACGGAAAATTTAAATTTGATTCCATTAAAAATTTTGACGTTGTTTTCCCGGTCATGCACGGACCGTTTGGCGAAGACGGCAGTATGCAAGGGCTTTTGAAACTTGCCGGAGTGCCGTTTGTGGGTCCGAGCGTACTTGGGTCGGCAGTTGGAATGGATAAAGATGTGATGAAACGGCTTTTCCGCGATGCCGGAATTCTTATCGGCAAATTTATTGTCATCAAAGATAATGAGAAAATTAATTTTAATAAAGTTAAAAAAGAGCTTGGCCTGCCTGTTTTTGTGAAGCCGGTTAATATGGGCTCGTCGGTGGGGATAAATAAAGTTAGGAATGAAAAAGAGTTTAAAAAAGCGGTTAAAGAAGCCTTTAAGTTTGATACGAAAGTTATTATTGAAGAATTTATTTCCGGACGCGAGATAGAATGTTCGGTTTTGGGAAATAAAAAACCTACAGCTTCAATTCCCGGTGAAATTATTGCGAATCAGGAATTCTACTCCTATGATGCCAAATACATAGACGAGGAATCTGTTGCTGTTATTCCGGCCAAAATTGATAAAAAAACTACTAAAAAAATTCAGGAGTTGGCCATTCGGGTATTCAAAGTTCTTAATTGCGAAGGTATGGGGAGAGTGGATTTTTTTCTTAAAAAGAACGGAAGGGTGGTGGTAAATGAAATAAACACAATACCGGGATTTACAAAAATCAGCATGTACCCAAAATTATGGGAAGCGAGCGGAATGCCGCTTCCGAAACTTCTGGATAAATTGATAGAGCTTGCGATAGAGCGCTTTAAAAAAGAGCAGAAACTAAAAACAACCGTAAATTAAAGTTATGCGGAATACCAAAAACAACAGGCCAATCGGGGTTTTTGATTCAGGGGTAGGCGGGCTTTCGGTGCTTATTGAACTCAAGAAGATACTGCCGAGAGAAAACTTTGTATTTTTAGCCGACCAATTACATGTTCCCTACGGCGAAAAAAGCAAAAGCGAACTCGTCGGCTTAGCTTACCGGATTGTCGATTTTTTTATAAATAAACACGATGCCAAAATGGTTGTTATCGCCTGCAATACCTCCACTTGTTATTCCATTGACGCTCTCCGTAGAAAATATTCGCTTCCGATTATCGGGACGGTTCCGGCGGTTAAACCGGCAAGTGAAAAAACCAAAAGTGGCGCTATCGCCGTGATTTCCACGCCGGCCACTTCAAAAAGCAGAGTATTAAAAAAACTGATTGAAGATAATTGCTGGGGGATGGAAGTGTTTAACGTCGGCTGCAAGAATCTGGAAAATGCCGTGGAAAAGGGGAATATAGATAATCCCCGGGTTCATATTTTACTCAAAAAGTACCTGAAAAAGATAAAAAATTCAAAAATTGATTACCTTGTTTTGGGCTGCACCCATTATCCGTTTCTTAAAAAATCCATCAGAAAATATGTAAAACCCCCGGTAAAACTTCTGGATGGAGGATTTTCTATCGCCAAAAGAGTCGGATTTTTATTAAAAACCAATTTTTTAAAAACCGGCAAAAAAACGAAAGGGAAGACCCTTTATTTAACTACCGGAAATTCCGCCAAATTTTCCAAAGTCGCGGGGAAATTATTGAATAAAACCATAAAATCTAAAACCGTTAAAATTTAAATTTTATAAAAATACTTAAAACTCTGTGATAGCAGAAAATGTAACAATTTGCTTTTTATAATTTTTTATACTAATCTATGCATATGTCACAAGAAAGATTAATCAAACTGGCCTGCGGAACCTGCAAACGCATCAATTACTGGTCCAGCAAGAACAAAAAACTCGTTACCAAGAAAATAGAGCTTAAAAAATTCTGCAAATGGTGCCGCAAGCAGACCAAGCACAAGGAAGTCAAGAAGTAAATTTTTCCGCTTCTTTTGCGGGCGATGAGGGAATCGGACCCCCGACATCGGTTTTGGAGACCGAAGTTATACCACTTAACTAATCGCCCAACTTTCAAGAACGTAGGCTGATTATAACAAACTGAATCAAAAATGGAAGAACACTTCCAAAACCTAGAAAAAGAGATTGAACTCATAAAGCAGACGCATCAAACCACTTTATCTCTTTATCTCTTTTGAACCAAGTCATCTGCCTTTTGGCGTATTTTAAGGTTTCTTTAATTACTTTTTCCGGCGTCGGATTATTATATTCAAAACCAAACTCTTTTAATCTTTTATCGGACACTCCCGCGCGCTTAAGTTTTTCTATTTCTTTCAAGAGTCCGTCTTTAAACATTTTTTTAACTCTTTGCTCCACTTTATTTTTTAGTTTATCAGGAGGCAAATACAGCCCGATCTTGATGAATTGATAGGGAAGCGGATTAGCTTTTGGGCGAGGAACCTCGCCGAGATATTTGGCTATTTCAATCGCCCGAACCAGCCGGACCTTATTTTTGGTATCGATATTTTTTGCGCGTTCCGGATCCATTTTTTTAAAATACTCAAATAATGCTATCGCTGATTTTGAGTATAATTCTTTACGCAGTTTAATATTTGGCGGGACCTCAGGGAAAACTATTCCCTTAGTTATGGCGTCAATATAGAAACCCGTTCCTCCGCAGATAATTGGAAACTTTCCTCGTTTTTGAATCTCCGCTATAACGTAGATTGCTTGCTTTTGATATTCAGCGACTGAAAACTTGGATTTTGGGTTAGCCACATCCAACAAATGGTGCAGCACACCTCGCATTTCTTTCTTGTCGATTTTACCCGTCCCTATGTTAAGTCCTTTATAAACCTGCCTGGAATCGGCGGAAATTATTTCACCTTTTAGTTTTTTAGCAATACTGACAGCCAAAGTGCTTTTGCCGGTTGCGGTTTGTCCCAGGATAACAATAATTTTCGGCTTAGACATATGTTCCTTTTATTATTTTAATGTCCGCGCCAATAGAATTCAGCCTTTCCGCAATTTCTTCATAGCCGCGGTTTATCATATAAACATTGCGGAGAATGGAAATTCCGTTCGCTCCCAACATGGAAATGAGTATAACCATGGACGGGCGCAGGGCGGGAGGGCAGACAACTTGCGCCGGTTTTAGCATTGTTCCGCCGTTTATATAAAGACGGTGGGGATCAGCAAGCGTTATATCCGCTCCCAAGCGATTTAATTCGGTTAAATATATAGCGCGATTCTCATAAACCCAGTCGTGAATCATCGTTTGACCTTTTGCGCGTATTGCAATCGGAACAAAAAACGGCAAGTTATCAATGTTTATTCCCGGATAGGGGTTGGAGTGCAATTTATCGTGAAGAGCTTTCAGCTTGCTTGGGAGTATTTCCACATCCGCCAGTTTTGTCCGGCCGTTGAATGAGTTATATATTTTCGATATTTTGTATTTTAAATTCATTCTTTTTAATTTTTCAAGTTCCAGAGACATAAAATCTATCGGCACACGGGTGACTTTAAGTCGGGAGTCCGTGACGATACAAGCGGAAATAAACATCATCGATTCTATCGGGTCTTCGCTGTTCCAATATTCGATATTTTTATTGATTTCTTTTATCCCGTGGACGGTCAGGTTGGCGGTGCCGATGCCGTCAATTTTTACTCCCAGCGCTTCCAGAAAAAAACATACTTCCTGTACCATGTAATTGGCGCTGGCAAAACTTATTTTGGTAGTTCCTTCAATCAAGGCGGCGGCCGTGAGGACATTTTCACAGGCGGTATCTCCCGATTCATACATCACTACATCTTTCGGCTTCAATTTTTTTGCGGTTATTTCGTAGTTTTTGACGGTCGTTTTTATTTTTACTCCAAATCGCTCAAGCGCGTAAATATGCGCGGCTATAGTGCGTTTTCCTAAGTGGCAACCATGCGCATGCGGGATAGAAAAGGAAGATAATTTGTGGATAAGAGGACCCATTAGCATAACAACGGAACGTGTTTTTAGGGCCGATTCTATATTAATATTTTCCAGGTTAAATTTGGCGGGTGGAGTTATTGTCAGTGTGTTTTGGTTAAGCCACTTTACCGCGACTCCGATACTTTCCAAGATTTCAATTACCCGAAAAACTTCTTCGATCTTGGCGATGCCGTGCAGGGTCGTCGTCCCGCTGTTTATAAGCGAGGCGCACAGGAGACCGACGGAGCCGTTTTTTGAAAAGTTGGTTTTAATCGTTCCGCTTAATTTCTTGCCGCCGTTCACTTGGAAATCAATGGAATCATTTATGGAAATAATCTGGTGGTCGAGAACATTGCTGATCTTTAAGAGAAGCTCGGTTGTAAAATTTTGTTCGCCTTTTTCCATACGGGGGATGGAGCTCTGTGATGTGTTGAGCGCTTTAGCGAACTCTGCCTGTGTCATCCCGCGATGTTCACGGAGTTCCCGGATAAAATACCCTATTTTTTCCTGCTCGGTTTGCACCGTTTCTTTTGTTTTAGTCATATGTCAAATAGTATATCTCATATATGAGATAATGCAAGCATAGTGTATGATAAATTGATTTCCGCCTGCAATTAAAGTATTATTTGGACATGCCCAGGTGGCGGAATTGGTAGACGCGATAGACTCAAAATCTATTGATGGCAACATCATGAGAGTTCGATTCTCTCCCTGGGCACCAAAAAACATATTTTGTTTTGCACTTGATATAAACATAAATATCGATTTTTATTTTTTGGAAGTGTGCTAAAATGTACTCATGTCCAACTTATATTCCAATTCAATTTTTTGGATTGATACCGATAAAATTAAACCGAATCCGCTCCAGCCGAGACGGGATTTTGACGAAGCGCGTTTACAGGACCTGGCTGATTCCATAAAGCAATACGGGGTTCTGCAGCCGTTGACCGTTTCTCGAATGGAAATGGAAAAAGAAAATGGTGGGCTGGTAACTGAGTATGAACTGATTGCCGGAGAGCGCCGGCTGCGGGCTGCCAAGTTGGCACAAGTATCGCAGGTGCCCGTCATAATTCGCATCGGAGACACAGCCATTATGAAACTTGAACTGGCAATTATTGAGAATCTGCAACGCGAGGACTTAAATGCGGTGGACCGCGCCAGAGCTTTTTTCCGGCTGGTCGGTGAATTTAAATTCACCCATAATGAAATTGCAAAAAAAATGGGCCGCAGCCGGGAATATGTTTCCAATTCTCTGCGTATTTTGACTCTGCCGGAAGAAATTTTAAACGGTCTTTCCGAAGGCAAAATTACCGAAGGGCATACTCGTCCGCTTCTTATGCTGGCAGACCATCCGGAAGAACAGTTGGTTTTATTCAAGGAAATTTTATACAAGAAAATTACCGTGCGCGAAGCCGAAAGACTGGCAAGAAAAATAGCTTACGACCGGGTCCGGAAGAAAGAATTTATGCCCGACCCGGAAATAACCGAATTAGAAGAAGAGTTTCAGGAAAAACTCGGCACCCGGGTGCACATAGACAGAAAGGAACTGGGTGGACAGATTAAAATTGATTTCTTTTCCACAGAAGACCTGCGAACCATTTTGGATTTAATTCATAAAAGTGAATCCGAGAAAAAACCGGAACAAATGCTTGAAAATTTTATCGCCAAGAATAATTCAAAAGAAGAAATTCCGACACTTGAAGAGACACCGGTGGATGACAGGACAAAAGAAGATATAAACAAGGACGACGCCGATTTATACAACATTTCCAATTTCAGCGTATAAATCAGCTTCTTCCGAAGGATTTAAGTCTGGCAAGTAAGCTGTTTTTTTCCAAGTACGATCTTATATGTTTTTTAGCAATGGAAGTTTTTACGAATTCCAACCATTTACTGGAAGGTTTGGAGTCCTTTTTGGTTACTATTTCCACGATATCTCCGTTTTTTAATTTTGTAAAAAGTTGCACCATTTTGCCGTTAACTTTTGCGCCGAAAGTATGGTTTCCAATATCGGAATGAATGGAATAGGCAAAATCAAGCGGGCATGATTCTTCCGGCAGGTCTATAACATCTCCCTTGGGAGTAAAAACGAAAATACGATCATTAAAAAAATCCATTTTCAGGTGGTCAATAAATTTTTTCGGATCATCGGGTGAATATTTCAATTCCTTTAACTCCTCAACCCATTTAAATTTATTCTTATCATTTTTTACCTTTTTGTCTTTTTGTTCTTTGTAGGCGAAATGCGCGGCAATACCGTAAGCGGCTTCGGCGTGCATTTCTTTTGTTTTTATTTGGATTTCCGCGACTCTTCCCAGCCCGGTAAAAATAGTCGTATGAATTGAACGGTAGCCGTTCGGCTTGGGGACAGCGATGTAGTCCTTAATTCTGCCCGGTAGGGGATTCCAGATGGAATGGATCAGCCCAAGAACCCGATAACACTCTTCCACAGTATTAACCACGACGCGCAGAGCCACGATGTCATATATTTTATCTATGTCCATGTCGTATTTCAGGAGCTTCTTGTATAAGCTGTATCTGTGCTTTATACGATAATCAATTTCCACGAATTTAATTTTGTTTTTCTTCAATTCTTTTTCAAGTTCGGTGCGGACTTCGGTCAGGTTTTTCTGGAAAGTGTCTTTTTTTTCTTTAATTATTTCTTCCACCTGGGCATATTCCGCGGGATAAGCATATGGAAAAGCGGCATCTTCAAGCTCGCCTTTAAGTTTTCCCATTCCAAGACGGTTCGCCAATGGCGCATAGACTTCAATGGACTCGATGGATATTCTTTCCCTCTTGTCTTCGCGCAAGAATTCAAGCGTGCGCAGATTATGTAGTCGGTCGGCAAATTTTATAATAACCACGCGCAAATCGTTTGCCATGGCGATAAAAAATTTACGCAGAGATTCCACATGCCTTTCATTTCCGTGGTATTTTAAAACTCCGAGCTTAGTTACTCCTTCAACTAAAAATACGATATCTTTTCCAAATTTTTGTGTAAGTTCTTCTTTCGTAGTTTCTGTATCTTCTAGTACATCATGTAAAAGTCCGGCTACAATGATTTGTATATCCATATCCAAACTGGCTAAAATTTTTGCTGTTTCAAAAGGGTGAGAAAAATATGGTTCGCCGGAATTACGTTTTTGACCTCTGTGGGCTTTTTCCGCAAAATCATATCCTTTTTTTAAGAGTATTTTTTCCTTTTCAGTGAATGATCGGTTACTTATATTAAGTAGCTTTTCTACGCTTTGCATAATGTTATTATACTATGAATTTATCTTTATTCAATTAAACCGTAATTATAAACTTAACCTTCTAATTCCGACTCTTTAATTATTTAGTGACCTATACTTGTGTGCAATAATATAATTTTATGTTATTATCAAGGATATTACTCTAATGTAGGTTTTATGGTAAATCGAATACACAACAGAAAAAGATATAAAAAAAGTGTCGCTTCTATAAAGAATATAGTTAAAATTGTCGAAAAGTCAAAAAAAGAAGGCTTAAAAATAATTACCACTAATGGCAGTTTTGATATTCTCCATATTGGACATATACGCAATCTTGAATTTGCCAAATCGCTTGGTGATGTTTTAATTGTTGGGGTAAATTCCGATGCATCAGTCAGGGTCTATAAAGGTAAGAATCGTCCGATTGTCCCGGAGATTGAGCGCGCTCTAATAGTCGCTTCTCTTAAAAGCGTGGATTATGTTTTTATTTTTGAGGAAAAAGATCCAATTTCTTGGCTAAAAGAAATAAAACCGCATATCCATGTAAAAGGAAGGAATAGAAGCATGGAACAAATTATTGAAAGGCATATACTTAAAGAAATTGGAGCCAAGTTTGTTTTTGCACCATTAGTTAAAGGTAAATCTTCAACAAATATCATAAAAAAAATCGTTACCCTGCATAAAACCACACTTAATTAATTCACTTATTTAAACTACGATAACGATTTTGAATTAAATTTGCAATAATTTTTTGAAAATTATTATCAATTAAAGGATACGTTGTTTTTTTTGGTTTTTTTTTAAAAAGTAAAAGGGTATTTTTAAATTTTTGGGCAACCGGTTTTATTCTTGGATCAGCGTGGTCTCCCCATTTCCAGGTCAAGGAGAAAGAAGAAAGATCGATATTTAATTTTTGTTTTATTTGTTTATCGTAATACTTAATAAGCTCTGAGCTATTTTTAAATTTATTAAGTAGAACTCTGTTTCGCGCTAATTCGTTAATTCCCAAGTGCATAAAATCTTTTATTGAAAGACGATTGGGCATGATTAACCTCTTCTTTTTTAAGGAGCCGGAGTCAAGCGCATAAAATATTCCAAATTCATCAATACCCATATCAGTAAATTTACAATCAAAATTGTAAATACCACGTTTGGCAAATTCTATAAAAATATTGATTAATTCGTCAATACATCCGAGGGGAAGTTCGGATTGATTGATAGATGTAAAATTAAAAAATTTTTTATTTAAAATACCTTGAGTGGATACTTGAGGTAATATTAAAGGAGCAACTTGTTGAGAAAGGTGTATATATTCCCGAGAGTGCTTTCTTAATTCGCTCTGATGAGGAATAAGTCCTCCTGCGCTCAAATTTGCGAGATAAAGACTTTTTATAGTATCCTTTTTTGTAATATAAATACTTTTTTTATTGGGATCTATAATTTTTAAAACAGGGCTCGATTTTGAATTAATATAAACTCTCTGTTGCCAAGAACCTTTTACTTGGTGTTTTTTGTTTTGATTGTAAGACTTAATCACAGAATCAATGTTTTTTAAAACACTTCCATTAATCCATTTATGAAATTCAGTTTCTGAATAAAAACCTATTTTTCTTAATTCTTCTTTTGATAAAGAAATTCCAACTCTAATTTTTTTTAGTATATCCATTGCGATAAATTTTGATTCATCCTTTTTTCTTATATTTTCTTTTTTTGATTCTCCGTTTATACACATGAGCAATTTATAAAGATTGGAATTTTTTATAAGCTCTAAAAAAAGTTTTTCATCTAATAAAGAAATATTGCGGTTACTTTTATTTGTTGTTCCATAAATAATTGATTTAAACAACTCTTTAACTTTATTGTTAACAATAGCCAGATATTGTATTTCATCGTAAAAATTAAAGAAAAAATTTTTTACAGCGGGGTTTTTAAAATTATTTCTTATAATGTTTAATTCCGGCAAAGAATATATAATTCTTTCTGAGGTAAGTAAAAATAAAACTTTTTTTGCAACTGCGGTTACGGCATTAATGTCTTTTTTGTAAAAAAAATTTTGCCATTTTCTATTTGACATCATTAAATGTAATTTTAATGAATAAGCAATTTTTTCAAAATTCTTTTTATTTTTGTTAGAAAAATTAAGTACATAAATAGCGGTAGAAAGCTCCGGATTTCTCCATCTAAATGAACCCATTTTAAACAAATCTATACTTTCCCAATTGCGTATCATATTTCTATCTGCAGATCTTTCAATAGACATGGATGGCAAGCCGCATGTTGCCGCTAAGTGCGTGTTGGTTCCTGTTCCATTACCCACCATGGCAATGATTTTTTTATCGAATAAAATTGAAGCAAATTCTCGAAAAGAAAATCCTTTTTTAAGAGTAGTAATGGAGGTTATCGCTTGGACTCTTTTTGATAAAGTAAGTTTACATAATTTTTCTATCAATTCAAAATTAAATTGATCGTTTGGTTTGAGAGATGAAGCAACTAAAATGGAATATTTAGGAAATTCCCTAAGAAGGTTTTTTAAGATACTCACATAATCTTTAATAGTTAATATGTTTAAGACCTCTTTCTTAATGTTTGTTTCTCTGGTAAAAGTATTTGATGTAGTTGGGTTAAATATTATAATTTTTTCACTACTAGGAAAGATTTTTTTTATTACTTTTTCTGCTTCCAGTTTTTCACGAGGCGTCAGATAAAGTTTAAAATATTTACCATCAGGTAAATAAGTTTGGCCAAGCTTGTGTTTAGCAAGGTCAAAATAATTTAAATTATGTTTTTTAATTTTTTGAATTAAAATCCCATATCTAGTATATTCAAGTGCTGTATTATAAGAATATATACCACGCTTAATAAATGAGGAATAATAAATAGGAGAAAAACTTGATGGAATAATTACAAGGTCATATTTTGAAAAATCTTTTTCCTTTATTTTATTAACTGGAATAAGTTTTTCAACAATAGGGTGATTTTCAAAGATGCTCAAAAAATTTTTATTTGTAGCAACCGTTAGATGTTTGCTTACTTTTCCCAATGATTCAATCCAAGATGAATGTCTTAAGAGATCGCCAAAGTACCACCTATCTGTATTATGATAAAAAAGCACTTTTTTAATCTGGTTGTTCATTACTTCCTTTTCAAGAATAAGTTGTGGGGGAACTTTAACCATAAAAATTTTTATTTTTTATCATTTTTCATCCATGTAACTTTTGAGCTATTGCCACTTGAAGAAAATTTCAAAAGAAATTTTACATCAATGCCTGTTTCATCTTTAATTCGATTTATCCCCTTAAATTCTTCTTTTTCTGCAATAACAATGACATCCATAATTTTTGCACCAACTTTTCTTAAAAGTTTTATCATAGAAATAATAGTTCCTCCAGAGTCAACCATATCTTCAACGAGAATAACGCGATCATGTTTTTTTACACCATATAAATACATTTCTCCTTTTGTATAGGAATTTCTAAATTTAATTTTAATGTTTTTCTCAAGGTCAACAGGAAACCATTTAACCATAGCTAATGACTTTTTATTTGCATATGCCAGCAGAGCTGCAATATATCCGCCACGATCTTCTTCTCCAACTACTTTATCAGCCTTAGAAAAGTCAGTTAATTTAGAAAGACTTTCCACAACGTCTTTCATAAGCACGTAGGTTGTTTCTGGCTCGTGATCAAGAAGTGGAGTAATCACATAATTTCTGTCTTTTAGCCATCTTACCGGTTGTTCATTAAATGCTTTAAAAATTTCATCCATAATTATAATTTCAATTTTATTTTATTTTATTCAATTTTCTTAATTTTATGCGGATTATGCATTGGACAGCTTTTATTTGAACAGCGTTCGGGAATTGTTTTTGTGCCTTCCATCATTAAACTGCCGCATTTTTCGCAAATTCGGCCGGTCGGTTTGGCCTTGATGGCAAACTTGCAGTCCGGATAGTTGGAACAGGAATAAAAGATACCGAAACGTCCGCGCCGTTCGGAAATGTCGCCCCTCTTACACAAAGGGCAAGTGACACCAGTGCGTTTCCTCGCTTCCTCAGCCTCGTCTTTTTTTATGAATTTGCATTTCGGATAGCGCGAGCAAGCAATGAATGTGCCGGAGCCGTCACGTCTCTCTTTGATGACCAGCTTGCCGTGTTCCTTCTCCTTTTTTCCTCGCCTTGCCGAAGTCTCGGACGAAGGCAGGTCTCCGCACAAAGGGCACATCTCACCGGTTTCTTCGGGGCCTTTTAACTCATTGCCGTCGAGCTTAAGGGCGCCGTCGCAGTCGGGATATTTTGAACAAGAGTAAAATTTTCCTCCGCGTGAAAGTTTGATTATCATCAAACTGCCGCATTTTGGGCATTTGATGGTTTTTGGGGCGTCGCCCAGATTAGTCGCTTTTTCCAGCTTTTCTTTGGATTTGACGTCTTTGGAAAAAGGCGTGTAGAAATCTTTCAGCGTCTTCTCGTATTCGCGTTCGCCGCGAGAGATTTCATCCAGTTCGTCTTCCATCTCGGCGGTAAACGTGTCGGAAATATAATTGGCAAAATGCTTTTCCAGAAAATCCGAGACCACTTCGCCGACATCGGTAGGAAATAATGTTTTGCTTTCTTTTTTTATATACCCGCGTTCTTCGATTGTCCGCATAATAGACGCATAAGTGGAAGGCCGACCGATACCCCGCTGCTCAAGTTCTTTAATCAGTCCCGCTTCGCTGTATCTCCCCGGCGGTTCGGTAAATTTTTCCTCGCTGGAGAGACCAAGTAGTTTTAATTTTTCTCCCTCTTTACACAAAGGCAGTTCCACGTCGTTCCCGCGGGCGCCTTGATCGACAGCCAGCCATCCCGGAAAAAGCAGGCGCGAGCCGTTGGCCCGGAAGTCCGGGATTTCCCCACATGTCAGACATGTGGGAACCACATGTCTGACATGTGGGAACTCAACACGGGCGGTAATTTTTGTCTTCAGCAGTTTCGCGTCGGCCATCTGCGAAGACACGGCGCGTTCCCAGATAAGGCGGTAGAGGCGGTCCTGGTCGCCGTGGCCCGCGTGCAGTTTGTCTACATGGGTGGGCCGAATGGCTTCATGCGCTTCCTGGGCGTTTTTTGATTTTGTTTTGTAAATTCTTCCTTCGGCATATTCATTTCCGTATTCCTTTTTCACGAAAGACAAAATTTGGGCCCGCGCGGCGGCGGATAAATTGGTGCTGTCGGTTCTCATGTAAGTAATGTGTCCCGCTTCATAGAGTTTTTGGGCTATCTGCATTGTGCGCGAAGGGGAGTAGCCCAGGCGCGAGCTGGCGGTTTGTTGCAGGGTGGAAGTGGTGAAAGGCGCGCGCGGCGAACGTTTCTGCTCCGATTCTTTGACTCCGCTTACCAGCCAGGCGCCGGATTTTCCCGTCTCTATTATTTTTTCTACTAGTTTTTCGTCCCGGGGTTCTTCCGAGCATTCCAGGGTAATTTTTTCTTCTCTTGCTGTTTCAAACAAGCCCAGAATTTTCCAGAATTTTTCCGGAATGAAAGCACGGATTTCCCGCTCACGTTCCATCATTATACGGAGGGCAGGGGACTGGACTCGTCCAGCCGAAAGTCCGTATCTGACCTTTTTCCAGATAAGTCCCGAAAGGTCGTAGCCGACGAGGCGGTCAAGCACCCGGCGCGCCTCTTGCGCTTTGCGAAGAGCCGTATCAATTTTCCGCGGATGTTTTAACGCTTCTTCCACCGCTTCTTTGGTAACTTCATAAAAAGCCACCCGTTCTATTGGGGCCCTGATCTTTTTATCCTGCTTTAAGAGGGTTTCTATATGCCAGGCGATGGCTTCTCCTTCGCGATCGGGATCGGTTGCCAGGATTATTTCACTGGCTTTTTCGGCGAGCATTTGGAGTTCATGCACAATCTTTTCCTTGCCTCTCGAAATCTCATAATGCGGAATAAATCCGCCTTCTATGTCTATGGCTTTCTTGTTTGATTTCGGCAGGTCGCGGATGTGCCCGACGGATGCGCGCACGGTAAACTTGTCCGTCTTCAGGGCAGATCCGTCATCCAAATATTTTTCAATCGTTTTCGCTTTCGACGGCGATTCCACAATCAATAACTTCATGATAGTGTGCTAAGTATTACATGAAATAGTTTTTTAATGCAAATCCATCCTGCCACAACGGCGGAGTTACGCCAGTTTTATTTCTCCAGATATTTTTCTGTTGAAAAATTCTGTTGAGCTCACCTCGCACCGTCGTGCTCCGGCCTTGCGATTAGGTATTTAACCTAATCTCACCCAATTCTTCCTTAATAAGTTCTTTTATTTCCATCACCGAAAGAAGCGCGTTTGCCGCAGGGACAGGCATTTTCATCGCGCGAATCAAATCGTCGCGGGGAACCGGTTCACGCAGTAAATTAACCACCATTTTTTCCTCCGGTGATAAATCTAAAAACAATTTCGCCTGTTTCTTTTCATCCTTTTCCATTTCAAAACCAAGCGCCTCCAGGACTTCTTCCGCCGAAGTTACCGGAGTGGCGCCTTGACGGAGCAGCTTGTTTGTGCCTTTTGAATTGGGCGAGAAAATGGGCCCGGGCACTGCTAAGACATCCCGATTGTATTCCGTGGCTAAGCGGGCGGTTATCAGAGTGCCGGATTTCTCGGCCGCTTCTATAATAAGCGTCGCTTTGGAAATTCCCGCCATTAATCTGTTACGCATCGGAAAGCTCCACAGTGTTGCCTTAAAATCAGGAGCAAATTCGGAAATCAGACAACTTCCGCTTTCTATCAACTCTTCTGCCAGCCGGAGATTGGTTTTAGGGTACATCGCTTCTTTGCCGAGCCCCGAACCGGGAAAAATCAGAGTTTTTAGTCCGACCGAGAGGGCCTTCCTGTGAGCGATAGCGTCAATGCCCATCGCCAGACCGGAAACTATTACAATCGGATAGCCTTTTAGTCCGGCAATAATTTTTTCACAGGCTTCACGCCCGTAAGAAGTGAATTTTCGCGAGCCGACAACACAAAGGTGTATCAAATTTTCGGAAGGAAGTTCCCCAATAATCCAGAGCTCCTTGGGGGGCTGGGGTATTTCTAAAAGCGCTTTCGGGAACTTTTCTCTCGGCAGTTTCTCAATTTGCATTTTGTAATTATATTAATTTTATTATATAATCACAATATGCTGGACATTAAATTTATCCGTGAAAATAAGGATGTTGTGCAGTCGGGCGCCAAGAAGAAACACATTGATGTGGATATTGACGCGCTTATCGGGCTTGATGATGAGCGCTTGAAAATATTGAAGGAAGTGGAAGAATTGAGAAGCGAGGTAAATAGGGTATCGAACGACATCGCTCGCGACCAAGACCCGGCGCTTAAAATCCAGTTGATTGAAGAAATGCGCGCGGTTAAAGAAGAGATTAAAGGTAAAGAAGAAAAGCTAAAGGCAATTATGGATGATTGGCGCAAGCTCATGCTGCAAGTTCCCAATGTGCCGGATATTTCCGTGCCCGAAGGCAATAGTGATGCTGATAATCAGGAAGTAAAAGTTTGGGGCGATAAACCAGCATTTAATTTTGAACCGAAAGATCATATTGAAATAATGACTGCGCTGAAAATGGCTGACTTTGAGAGAGGCACGAAGGTGCACGGATTTCGGGGATATTTTTTAATCAACGACGGGGTCTTGTTGTCTTTTGCCATCTGGAATTACGCAATGGATTTTTTCAGAACCAAAGATTTTTCCCCGGTTATTCCACCCGTAATCGTCCGTAAAGATTCATTCGTGGGAACCGGATACCTTCCGCAAGGAGAAGAAGATTTATATAAAACACAGGGCGGGGAGTATCTGGCCGGTACATCGGAAGTGCCGATTATGGCCATACATGCGGGAGAAATTTTGGACAAGAATTCTTTTCCATTTAAATATCTGGGGTTTTCTCCATGTTTTAGGCGGGAGGCCGGAAGTCACGGCAAGGACGTCAAAGGCCTTATCCGAGTAAATGAATTTTATAAAGTGGAACAGGTGGTTTTATGCGAAGCCAGCCATGAAATTTCGGTAAAATTTCACGAGGAAATAAACAGAAACATGGAAGAATTTATAGAGTCGTTGAAGATTCCATACCATACCGTCATAAATTGCGGAGGCGATTTAGGATTAGGCCAAGTGAAAAAATATGACGTTGAACTTTGGGTACCGAAAGAAAATAAATATCGGGAAATAGGTTCAGCTTCGTATTTTCATGATTTTCAAACCAGGCGTTTCGGTATTCGCTATAAAGACGAGGAAGGAAAAATAAATTATGCGCATTCCATGAACGCCACAGCCATAGCCACACCCCGTATTCTTGTTTCTTTAATTGAGAATTGTCAGCAGGCGGACGGTTCCGTAAAAATTCCGGAAGTTTTGCGTCCATATATGGGCGGAAAGGAAGTAATCAAATAAAGCTATGAGAAAAAATGTTTTAAATTCCCCGCGCCTTTCGGAATTAAAAAAGCGCCGTCAAAGGGTTTTTTTTGCTAAGATTTTAATCTCCGGACTGGGATTACTGGTGATCTTTTTTTTATTGGCATATCTTTCGCGCCTGGAAAGCCTCAATATCGGTGAAATAAAAGTTTCCGGAAACCAATTCTTGGAAACAGAGACGCTCCGGGTGGCGATAGAAACAGAATTGGCTGGAAAATACTTGTGGCTTTTTCCAAAAACCAATATATTGTATTACTCCAAGAATAGTATTAAAAAAGGGTTGCAGGACAGATTTAAAAGGATTGGCGACATGACTTTTTCGATTAATGATAATGAAACTCTTGAAATATCTCTGACGGAAAGAACACCAAAGTATATCTGGTGCGGCATAGAGCCCAAAGAGACACCGGGCAACAAATGTTATTTTATGGATAAAAATGGATATATTTTTGACGAAGCGCCGTATTTTTCCGGCGAAGTTTATTTTAAATTTTATGGCCGGACGGATACAGGCGAACCCCTCGGGGCTTATTTTTTAAAACAAAATTTCCGGCAGCTGGTCTGGTTTAAGGATTTTATGATTGAACTCGGAATGAAGCCCGCCGTCATTTACGCTACGGGCGAAGGAGATATAGAGATTTTCCTTTCTCGGGGCGGGACGCCGGCCGCGGCCCCCAAAATACTTCTTCAGGCGGATGCCGATTTCCAAAATGCGGCGGAAAACCTGGAAACGGCGCTCTCCATCGAACCCCTGCAGTCAAAATTTAAAAAAAATTATTCCTCCCTGCAATACATTGATCTGCGTTTTGAAAACCGAGTAATTTATAAATTTCAATGAATAATTTCGGATTTTGGGAGAAACTAAAAAAACCTATTTTTGCTTTGGCTCCGATGGCAAATATCACCGACTGCGCTTTCCGGCAAATAATCGCCAAATACGGAAAACCAAATGTATTTTATACAGAGTTCGTTTCAGCCGACGGCCTGGCGCACCCTGTGGCGCAGGAGAAACTTCTGGTAGATTTGAAATACGGGGAAAACGAGCATCCGATTGTGGCGCAAATTTTCGGCGGAAAATCGGAGAACATCAAAATTGCTTCCGCCTTGTGCAAGGAACTCGGCTTTGACGGTATAGACATCAATATGGGCTGTCCGGACAGGTCGGTGGAAAAACAATGCGCCGGGGCGGCGATGATGAAAAATCCGAAACTGGCGCGGGAGGTAATCCGCGCGGCGAAGGAAGGCGCGAGCGGATTGCCTATCTCGGTAAAAACTCGCATCGGTTACAACCCGCCTCCGCCCAAGGGCTTCGGACGGGCAGGTAAAAACGATTATTTATTGGATAAAGAATGGATAAAAACTTTACTTGAGGAGGACTTGGCGGCGCTTATCATCCATCTGCGCACCCGTAAGGAAATGTCGGATGCGCCCGCACACTGGGAACTGATGCCGCGGATAGTCGCAATCCGAAATGAAATGAGTAAGAAAACTTTAATTCTAGGCAACGGCGATGCCGTAGATACTGATGATGCCAGAAAAAAGTGCAAAAAATACGGCTGCGACGGGGTAATGCTCGGCCGAGCGATTTTCGGCAACCCGTGGCTATTTGCCAATTTGGCTCGTGTGAAACACGATTGCCAAATTGAGCATCCCGTTTCAGATTCGCTAGTAAAAAAATCACAAATTTTAAATAAATTTAAAAAAATATTTTCTCTCGCAACACAGAGCCGGAATAGTGCCGAGCGGAGCGAGTGTGTTGCTGTTAGTAAAAAAAGCGAATCTGGGGCTGGGATAAGTATTCAGAAAAAATTAAGCGTCATGGTAGAGCACACCAAACTTTTTGAGAAAATGTTTGTAAGCAACCCCCTTCGCCAAGGCTCCGGCAGGCCAAGCAAGAACTTTGCCGTGATGAAAAAGCATTACAAGGCGTACGTCAACGGCTTCAATGGCGCCAAGGAGCTCCGTATCAAACTAATGGAAGCCGACAACGCCGAACAGGTGGAAAAAATAACTAATGATTTTTTAGCAAAAATAGAGTAGAATAACCGCATGCATGATTTAGCCCTATATAGAAAGTACCGGCCGAAAAACTTCAGGGAAGTCCTGGGACAGGATCACATCGTCAAGGTGCTGGAAAGTTCGGTGGACACCAATAAGGTCTCGCATGCCTATCTCTTCGTCGGTTCGCGCGGGACGGGTAAGACAACCGTCGCCCGTATTTTTGCCGCCGAAATCGGCGTATCTGCCAATGATATGTATGAAATTGACGCCGCTTCCAACCGCGGGATTGAGGATATTAAAGAATTGCGCGAGGGGGCGCGGGTCTTGCCCTTTGATTCAAAATTCAAGGTCTACATTATTGACGAGGTGCATATGCTCTCCAAGGATGCCTGGGGCGCATTATTGAGGATACTGGAAGAACCTCCGAAGCATGTGATTTTCATTTTGGCGACGACCGAATTCCATAAAGTGCCGGAAACCATCATTTCCCGTTGCCAGGTTTTTACTTTCAAGAAGCCAACCGAAGCGGTTTTGCGCAATCTTCTCGGGAGCGTGGCGGAGAAGGAAGAGTTTGAACTGGACGCCGGCTCAGCCGAACTCCTGGCGATTTTAGCCGACGGTTCCTTCCGCGACGCGCTGGGAGAACTGCAAAAAATCCTGAATTTCAGCAAAAATAAGAAAATAAAAAGAGAGGATGTGGAAAAACTGACCGGCGCGCCGAAAGCGACCCTAGTCAACGATTACATCTCTGCCATCGCCGAGAACGACCTGGAGAAGGGGATTAGCGCCGTCCGGGCGGCGGCGGAAACCAATCTGGATATGAAATTGTATTTCAAACTTATAATCCAGAAATTCCGTGCGGCCATCATCTTGCGCTACGCACCGAAACTGAAAAATAAAATGACCGGGGACTTAGGCGAAGCCGATTTAAAGTTTTTGGAGGGTCTGGTTAAAGAAGATAAAGACGGCATGCTCCGCTCGCAGGCGCTGGCGACTCTCCTGGGGTCCTATCAGGACATGGACAACGCCTTTATCGCGGAACTACCGCTAGAACTTGCGCTAGTCCGTATAATAAGTAAGGAGTAAAATACTTAATTAAATTATTCTTTGACTTCTTTAAAAGGATAGACACATGCGTGCATATGCCAGTGTTTAGGGTAAGTGCCCAGTGTTACAAAAAAATCGTAATCTCTCTTCCACACCAAAGAATACTTTCTTAATAAAAATTCTTTGAAGGTTTTTCTCATCATTGCCAATAAATAGGGGCTTGGTTCTTTTATGTGATTATGAGCAGAAACCGAGAATCTCTTTTTTACCTTGAATTTTTTTCCTTTAATTTTAATAAAACAAATAGGGTTAAGAACAAAAAAACCGTACCTATTTTCAAAAAGAAAAGTATTTCTGAGTAAATTCCTTCTTTCACATAAATCGCAATTTTTCTTCTTCATAATAAAACTCCACTGTATTATTTCATGGGGCGGGGAATAAAACAATTCAACCCTTCAACTTAATAGTATAATAGATACGGCCGCTACCATTATACTATTACTAGCAAAATGCTGAATTATTCAAGAAAATATGTTAATCTGGAATTATCAAGTTTGAAAAGTAAATGATTTGTCCGTAAAGCTGGGAGATCGTCTAATGGTAGGACTCCTCCCTTTGAAGGAGGCTATTTTGGTTCGAATCCAAATCTCCCAGCTTTGCGGATGAGTTGAAACTGTGAATCTTAGTTCGCCTGCCCGAAATGAATTTCATTAAACTTTTATTTTTAGTTCAACTACAAAAGATTATTAAATTCCGAAGCGTTGAAGAAGGATAAGTTTGGGGTATAATATGGGTGCTCCGTAGTCTTGACGAAGGACACCAAGTCTTCCAGCCAGGTTTAAAAACTATATTTTTGATATAATTGCATCATGGATAATTTTTTGTCCAAAATTTTAGAAGCGATTAAAAAGTTGGGAATAAAACCTATTATTTATGGTTCATTTGGAGTAGTTAATTATCTCGGAAATTTTAAAAAATTTGAAGACATAGATATTTTAATTGATGATGAGTTTGTAAATAAAAGATGGGAAGAATTTAAAAAACTTCTTGAGGGTAGTAATTTTAATTTAGTTGATGAAAATGAACATGAATTTGAGTTGGATAATAAAAAAGTAGGATTTGCTTCAAAAAATATATTAATAAGAGATAAAATAATAAATGATTACTCAGAATTAATTCAATACAAAAATACCAATGCTTTGACTTTAAAGCCAGAAGATTTTCTAGTAGCATATAAATTTAGTATAAAAGATGGTTATCGTATTAATACGAGGGAAAAGAAAGATAAAGATATCATAAATATGTTAGAAGCTTATCTTGTTCGTTAAATAAGTTCAAACTTCGCACCACACGCCCAACCAATGAATTTGATATAATCTAAACATGAAAGAGTCTAAGAAAAACTTCCATAACGCCGAAATATTATCAGTGATTTCTCGTGCAGTTGAATGGGCGGAGAAACAAGCGGATAGAATACTAAAAGAGGGAGAACCACTAAATCCATCAGAGGTTGAACTCGCTAGAATAGCCGGGGTCCGATGCCCAGAAAGAGTACGCATTCTTAAGGTCTCAAACATGCCGACACCCGAGGACCCTAAGTTTACTGAAGCAGCTAAAGCAAATGGTTTCCTTTGGGAACAGATAAAAGGGTTAACGCTAGGATACGGAATTTATATTATGGAAGAGTATAAATCAGCCCGATTGGTATCTCACGAACTTCGTCATGTTTTTCAATTTGAGCAGACAGGGTCACTCTCTATCTTTTTGCAAAAATACCTCCAACAACTTATATCATTTGGGTATGACAATGCACCCTTTGAAATAGATGCCCGGAAACACGAACAAGGTCACTAAACTATATTAATACGGTTATTAAATGTTATAAATTCTGCGATAGCAGAAATTGTAACAAAAAAATTATGTTAAGAGTGCAATGAACCAAGCATATGCCCCCAATTACTTACGAAGATTTTACAAAGGAAAATATACGTATTCGTATACGTATATGAGTACGTATCTAAATATTTTTTGGTATAATCAATTCCACAATGGAAACAAAAATAATAATAGCCGGGCCGGAACATTGGCAGGAATACAAGACAATCAGGTTGAAGGCGCTAAAGGCCGACCCGATTGCCTTCGGTGTTACATATGAGCAGGATGTTTTGCTGTCCGAAGAAGAATGGAAGGAAAGATTGTTCAACCCGTTTAGCCAGACCTACCTTGCCATGGCGAACGACAAGCCGGTAGCTCTAGCCACCGTGCGGCGCGAGAAAGCAAAAAATGTTGAACACCTGGCCACAATCAATTCCGTGTTCACTGATCCGGAATTTCGCCAACATGGGATTAGCTCCAAGATCCTTAAGAATATTCTTGATGACCTGCATGCCAACGATAAGACGGTGAAAGTCCGGCTCAGCGTGAATGTAGCCCAGGAATCTGCCCGAAAAATGTATGAAAAGAGTGGATTTTTCAAAGTGGCGATCCTGCCAAAAGAAATGAAAGTAAACGAAAAATACTACGACCAAATAGAAATGGCGTATATATTTAAAGACAAGCTATAAAAATTATATATTTTAATACGTATTGGCGGGTTTTTACCCGGTGTGGTAAAATAAGGTATGGCTTTTTTGGAATACATTAAAACACCGGAAGGATTTTTAAGTTTAAGCGGAGTTGTTCTTTCGTTGGTTACTATTTTAACCAGAATATTTGTTGGATTTAAATCTGACAAATAATTTTTATTAGAAGAGAATGGCCTTATTGGCGCTTTCTTATGGTTGATAAAATGGTATAATTATTGTAATGAAACATAAATACAAAATTCGTTTAATTGAATTTTTTATTGTGGGTGTTTTGTTCGGCATTATCGAAGACTTAATTGCTATTACCATGGCGACAGAAGGAGTGTTTGAATGGAGATATCTTAGCACCGCCGCTATTGTCGCTATTCCTTTCGCCTTCATAAGTGAAATCGTAGTTGACCATCCTAATTTTTGGAAATATTTCCTGCCAAAACATTGGTTCGTTACAGATGATTAAAATTTAATATACTATAAAAATGAGTGTAAATAAAATTTTAAATAAATTTTCCGACTATGCCCCGGTGGTCCTCCGCGTGGGACTCTCTTTAGTGTTTTTGTGGTTCGGTTCGGAGCAAATATGGAAGCGATGCCTGGTGCCTGGACAGATTTTTAAGCAAAATTGACTGATATAATTTTTCCGTGTATATTTGAGTTAATGAAAAGAAATACTTCAATACCTAAAAATTTAGGACAGGGACTGACTTTTGACGATGTATTACTCGTGCCGAATTATAGCGAAGTCCTGCCAAAAAACGTAATAACCGAAACCCGCCTGACCAAGAATATAAACCTGCATATTCCGTTCATGTCGGCGGCCATGGATACGGTCACCGAAGCCAGGATGGCGATAGCCATAGCGGAGCAGGGCGGCATCGGCATCATTCATAAAAATCTTTCCATCGCCGACCAGGCGCGCGAAGTGGAAAAAGTCAAAAGATACGAATCCGGCCGGATTACCAATCCGGTGACAGTTTCGGCCGACGCGACAGCCGGCGACGTGTTTGCTATCCAGAAAAAATATCATTTCGGCGGCTTTCCGGTTTTGGATAAAAACGGATTTTTGGTGGGCATCGTTACCAACCGGGACATGCGCTTCCAGAAAGACGCTTTCGCTCCGATAGCGAAAATAATGACGACCAAACTCATAACCGGCGGACCGCACACCACGGTAGAGGAAGCGAATAATTTATTCAACAAGCACGGCATAGAAAAGCTTCCATTGGTGGACAAAAACAACAAGTTGGTCGGAATGATTACTTACCGGGATATCGCCAAAAGCAAGGAATACCCGAATGCCACCAAGGACAAGCTGGGCCGGCTCCGGGTCGGAGCCGCCATCGGCACGGGAGCCGACGCGCTCATCCAGGTGGACGCGCTGGTTAAGAACGACGTTGACGTGGTATGCGTGGATACCGCCCACGGGCATTCCAAAGGGGTGCTGGATGTGGTGAAAAAAATCCGCCGGGCCTACCCGAAGCTTGATATTATCGCCGGAAACGTGGCCACCGAAGAAGCGGCCCTGGCTCTGATTAAAGCGGGGGCTAACGCCATTAAGGTCGGTATCGGCCCGGGTTCAATCTGCACCACCCGCATCGTTTCGGGAGTCGGCGTGCCGCAACTTTCAGCCGTGTCCGCGGTCTACCGGGCCTGTAAAAATTTGAATATTCCGGTCATCGCCGACGGAGGTATCAAGCATAGCGGCGACGTGGTCAAGGCGCTGGCTTTCGGGGCCGATGCGGTTATGTCCGGGTCAATGTTTGCCGGCACCGATGAGTCCCCCGGTGACACGATTATAATAAATGACCAGAAATTCAAAAAGTACCGCGGGATGGGTTCGCTCGGAGCCATGCAAAGGGGCTCTAAAGACCGTTATTTCCAGGAAGACCAACATGATTTAACCAAGCTCGTTCCAGAAGGAGTTTCTGGACATGTGACCTACAAAGGCGCGCTTTCGGAAATTATCCATCAACATATCGGAGGGCTCCGCGCCGGCATGGGCTATCTGGGAGCATCCAATATTTCAAAATTACGCAATGCTTCTTTTTATACCATTACCGGAGCGGGCTTAAATGAAAGTCATGTGCATGACATTTTTATGGTCAGCCCCGCTCCGAATTACAAAAAACAACATTAAAAGGATGCCTAACCCGGATAAAAACGCTAAAATTACCCCTCTTATCGGATTGCAATGGGGAGACGAAGGAAAGGGCAAGGGCGTGGCCCGCATCGCTTCCGGCTTAACGAAAAATGATTTAATTGTCCGGTTCCAGAGAGGGAACAACGCCGGACACACCATCTGGCGGAGGGAAAAGGGCAAGGTGAAATGCTATGTTTTCCATCTTATTCCGTCCGGGGTCTTCGGCTCCGCCCAAATTCATCTGGGCGCCGGCCTGGGCATTCCGCCGTCCCTAATCGGCTCCAGTATTGGAATTTTCAAGGCCTATGTGACCAAAGTCGGCGAAGGGCCATTCCCGACCGAACTCGGAGGTGAACAATCCGCTCACTGGTGCCGGGACAAGAAATTTGCGGAAGAAAAAGCCAGATTTCCGAATCCCGACCCGAATAGTAAAAGCGAGTTTGAGCGGGGGATAGTGCTCCGCCGACTGGGAAGTGAAATCGGCGCGACAACCGGGCGCTTGCGCCGCACCGGCTGGCTGGACATCCCGCTCTTAAAATACGCCATCCGGATGAACGACGCGGACAAATTGGTGCTGACCAAGCTGGACATCCTGGATAATTTCAAGAAAATAAAGGCGTGTACGCATTACCTTATCGGTAGTAAAAAAACTTCGGATATTCCTTTTGACCTGTCGCGAGAAAAAATAAAATGCGTTTATAAGTCCTTTCCTCTTTGGCAGGGGAAACTTTCCGACTACGGCCGTAAATTGCCGAAAGAGGCCCTGAACTACGTCAAATTTTTGGAAAAAGAACTGGGCGCCAAAATTATCTATGTCGGCACCGGCCCGGAAGAACAGCACGTAGTGGAACGCTACTGGAGATAGGGTTCTAAATTTTGTCCCGTATAAAGAATTGTTTTTAAGTTGGGAAATTTTTTAAAATCCAGATCTGCGAAACGATCAGCCCTATCATCAATAAAAATCACTTCCTCGCCCTTATGTTTGGCGCATACTCTTTCTACGGCTTCTTTCTTGCTTCCTTGTATCACAATAATTTCGGAAAACAAGGGGGTTATCCCTGTTTTTTTTATTTTATCCAACTGATATTCTTTCTCTCCATGGGTTATCATGTAACAATTTTCCTTTCTTATTTTTTTTATTATTTCCAGCAACTCCGTATTTAAAAAATCGGGGCATTTGGACATAATTTTTTCATATATATGTTCTTTGCCAAAATGAGTCAAAAAATTTCTCAAGGAAAATTCATGGCGCACTTTTTTATAATACTCTACCGCGACATGAGAGGGCACCCCGGCATCTTCCAAGCATTCATACATGTATTTCTTGAACTGTTCCGTGTTGTTAAACAAAACATCGTCAAAATCAAATATGTATTTCATGTTATTATTTTTGCGATAACTTTCGCTAATTTAAGCGAATCATGACGAATAAGGCTCCGCTTGACGCTGTCGTTATTATTCTGGGTGGAAATTTTATTTGACAGCAAATCCTCCCGGATTACCCGCGGACTACCATATTCGTTTTTGATAAACACTTCCTCTCCGGCGTCCTTAAGATACCTCTCTTTCTGCTCTCCTGAAAACTCTCCCTTGTTTATTAAAATAAAATCCGCCTTCCTGCCTAAATATTTTTCAACAGTACTGATATATCTTTCTGTATTCCAGCCCATCGTATGTCCTTGTTTATTCACGAGATTTACCAGAAAAATTATCTTCGCCTTGCTTGCTTGGATGGTTTCCTGGAAATTTTCGGCAATTAAATTAGGAATAATGGAACAATAAATATTGCCGGGGCCGATGATTATATAGTCGGCGGCTAAAATTGCGTCTCTCCCTAAGGGATTCAGTATGGTGTTTCTTTCATAAAAAATTCTTTCCAAGTTGTCTCCGCCATTTTCCGTTTGCAGGTCCGCCGTATCTATTTTGCTTTCTCCGGTAATTACTTCGCCGCCTTTGAGTTCCGCGCATAAAACAGCTGCGTCTTTTGTTATCGGTATGATTTTTCCCTTGGCATTAAATACAAAAGAGAGGATTTTAAGGCCTCGGCTGAAGTCCCCGGTAATTTTTTCCATCACCGCCAAAAGAATATTGCCCAATTTGTGCCTTCCGACTCTCCGGTTGAGAAATTCTTTTCCGGAGAGGGCGACCAGGCATTGTCTGACGTCTCCCGGCGGCATAACACCCCATTTTCTCCGGAGAACTCCGGTTGACCCTCCGTCATCCGCCATAGAGACAAGAGCCGTCAAAAAAACATCCGGAAACGTTTTAAGCCCGGAGAGTACGGTATAGCTGCCTGTTCCGCCGCCCACCGTTACAATGTGTTTCATAAAAGTGATTCTAGCAAATAAAGCGCCATTTGTCTTTAACTCCTTTATATTATATATTTACTATATGATTTCAAGGATATATGTGACGCCCAAAGGCAAGGCAGATTTCATCAATTCCTACCTGATTGCGCACAAATTCTCAAAAGAGCGGATAGAAAAAATCGCCCAAGCTCTGACGAATCCCGTCCTTGAAAACTACTCCATAAACGAGTTCCCGAAAACAGAAAAGTTTTCGTATGCTATTGAGATCGGATTTAAGCCGGGGGTCACGGACAACGCCGGGCATACGGCGGAAGAAACAATTTACGATTTATTTCATATTCCGTCGGGTGTTGGACACCGGGATTTCGGGTGTCCAACACCCGACGGAACTCTGGCGGTGTACACTTCCAAAATATTTTTAATACACGAAGCGGACCGCAAAGAGGCGGAACAAATCGCCCTTTCACTTCACAATCCGCTAATTGAACGCTCTTACATCGTCAGTCGGAAAGATTTGCAGAAAAATAAAAATTTGTTTTTAGAAGCGCCGCGGGTCATCTTGGAAAAACGCGTTCCGGTAATTAACATTTCGCTTGATGTGCTCGATGACGAACTCGTTAAAATCGGCCAGGAGGGGATAAGGGACGAGAAAGGCGACCGGCGGGGACCTTTGGCGCTGGACCTTGCGTCCATGAAAGCAATTCAGGAACATTTCCGGAAATTAAAAAGAAATCCGACGGATATTGAACTGGAGTCCTTGGCCCAAACCTGGTCCGAGCATTGCAAACACACCATTTTTGCCAATCCGATAGACGACATACATGACGGTTTGTATAAAACTTACATCAAAGGAGCCACTAATTTAATTAGGAAAAATAAGGGCCGCCGCCTGGGCGGGGCAAGTAAAAACGACTTCTGCGTATCGGTATTTTCCGACAATTCCGGCGGCATAGTTTTTGACAAGAATTATCTCATAACCCACAAAGTGGAAACGCACAATAGCCCGTCCGCCCTGGACCCCTTCGGCGGGGCCATTACCGGTATCGTCGGAGTCAACCGCGACACCATTGGCTTCGGTCTGGGCGCCAAGCCGGTGGCGAATGTTTACGGCTTTTGTTTTGGCTATCCAGAGGACGAGCAAAAATTTTTTAAAGACAAAAACATGACACAATTAATGCTTCCGCCGAAAAAAATTATGAAAGGTGTAATTAAGGGAATCAATGTCGGGGGAAATTGTTCCGGCATTCCGACTCTTTCCGGTTTTTTGAAATTTGACGATAGATACCGCGCCAAGCCTTTGGTTTTCGCCGGCACCGTCGGAATTATCCCAAGGAAAATTAACGGTAAATTCTTACACACCAAAGAGGCAAAGGCGGGTGACTATATAGTAATGGTCGGAGGCAGAGTGGGTTTGGACGGTATCCACGGAGCGACTTTTTCTTCGGTAGCGATGGATGCGAATTCCCCGGCCACCGCAGTGCAAATCGGCGACCCGATAACCCAGAAAAAATTAAGCGACGCGATTGTCAAAGAAGCGCGAGACATGGGCTTATACAACAGCATCACCGACAACGGCGCCGGCGGGCTTTCCTGTTCGGTGGCGGAAATGGCCAAGGAGTGCGGCGGAGCGAAGGTGGCATTGGAAAAAGTTCCGTTAAAATATCCGGGGTTGTGCCCCTGGGAAATATGGATTTCCGAATCACAAGAGCGCATGACTCTCTCTGTGCCAAAAAGTAAATGGAAAAAATTTGAAAATCTTATGGAAAGCCGAGGAGTGGAAGCGACGGTTATTGGCGAATTTACCAAGGCGGAAAAATGCGTAGTCAAATACAAAGGAAAAAAAATAATGGATATTCCGATGGATTTCCTGCATAACGGACTGCCTAAGCATCATTTATACACCTCACCCCCAGCCTCTCTCCTTGAACCCCCTTACTCCCCCTTATCAGGGGGAAACCATTTGCCTCCCCTGATAAGGGGAGGTCGGGAGGGGTTGGAGGGGATGGCCGAAAGGCCGGGTGAGATCTACACTAAAGATTTAGAGAATCTGCTTGGCAATAAAAATATCAGCGGATTTTCTTTTGTTTCGGAACAATACGACCATGAAGTCCAAGCATCTTCCGTATTAAAGCCCCTCTCCGGAGCAGGGCGCATCAACACCGACGCGCAGATTTTCCGCCCGGTTTTGGACTCGCCCAAGGGAGTTGTGCTGACTTCCAGCGCTTATCCGTCATATGGAGACATCAGCGCTTACGATATGGCCGCCTGCGCGATTGATACGGCGGTCAGGAACATAATTTCGGCCGGCGGAACACTCTCGCACCTGGCCATCTTGGACAACTTTTGCTGGTGCTCATCCAATGACCCGAAACGCCTTGGCCAACTTGTAGGCGCGGTCAAGGCCTGTTATGACTGCGCGGTGGGATATGGAACTCCCTTTATCTCCGGCAAGGACAGCATGTTCAACGATTTCAAAGGATATGATGAAAGGGGAAACCCGGTGGATATTTCCATTCCGCCGACATTGCTAATTTCCGCTATCAGCGTAATGCCGGATTTGTATAAGGCCGTTTCGCCTGAATTCAAAAAAACCGGAGACATTATTTACTTGCTGGGAGAAACGAACGACGAGATGGGAGGAGGGGAGTATTTAAAGTCGTTGGGCTTCGTAGGCAATAACACCCCGAAAGTTGATGTGAAAAAAAATATGAGAACTTATCTAGCGCTGGAGAAAGCGATTCAAGAAGGATTAGTATCGTCTTCGCTTTCGGTAACTTCTGGCGGGCTGGGCATCGCCCTGGCCAAAGCCGCTGTTGGGGGGATGATGGGGTGCAATATTTCTCTAAGCCCCATAGGCAAGACCTATGGGGTAGATGTAAAGCTTTTCTCCGAAAGCCAGGGCAGAATTCTTGTTTCGGTGCCGTCTAAAAATGTTTCCGCTTTTGAAAAAATAATCAAAAATATCTCTTTCGCTAAGTTGGGCAGAGTTGTCGGAGGCGGAAAGGTAGTTATTATGGACAAAAGCAAGATAGTTGAGACCAATGTGAAAAAATTACACAAAATTTATCATAAATTTTCAAATGAAAACCGAAACTAAACAATGCCAAAACTGTCCCGATTTCTTAAATTTCAAGCAACAACTTCGCGGCTGCTATGGACTTTGTAAAAAATCTTACTGCATTTTGAATAAACAATACAGTAAGGAAACATATGAGAATTTGAAAGAAAAAATAATTGAAAGGATGAGAGCTGGCAGAGAATGGGGACAATTCTTCCCCAAAAGCATGAGTCCTTTCGCTTACAACGAAGCAATTGCGAATGAATATATGCCGCTTTCTAAAGAGAAAGCTGCTGTTCAGGGTTTTCGCTGGCAAGACGATATACCGAGCACCAAAGGGCAGGGAACTATGGATAATTCAAAATTACCCGAAAATCCTAATGAATATAATGATAATTTAACACAGGAGATATTAACTTGTGAAAAATGCGAAAAAAACTATAAACTCATAAAAAGAGAGATTGGTTTTTACAAGAAGAATAAATTACTTCCTCCCCGTCAATGTTTCAATTGCCGGCACGCCCTGCGGATGAGCAAGCGCAATTCCAGAAATCTTTGGGAGGGTGTTTGCGCTAAATGTGGTAATGTAATACTTACCTCTTACAAACCTGAAGATCAAAAGATTTATAAACTTTACTGCGAAAAATGTTATCAGCAAGAAGTATATTAATTATCTATACTTAAAACTTAGCCATGGCATAAATTTGAGTATATTATGAAAAAAAAGAAAAAATTAAAATTAAAAAAACCAAGAGTGATAATAATGTCCGGTTACGGGCTTAACTGCGAAGAGGAAACAAAATTCGCTTTTGAGAAAGCGGGAGCAAAAGAAAAGGTCAGCGCGGACATCGTGCACATTAACGACCTGATAAAGAAGCCAAAAATGCTCTCGGAATACCAGATACTCGCTTTCCCGGGAGGATTTTCCTATGGTGACGATACGGGAAGCGGAAAGGCCTATGCTAATAAATTCAAGAATCATTTGTTAAAAGAACTGAAAGAATTTTTGTCCAGGGACACCCTAGCGATTGGCATTTGCAACGGATTCCAAATTATGACGAATCTAGGTATTCTGCCGGGAGCTCTTTCCCAAAATAAGGGCGGAAAATATCTGGACAGATGGGTAGACCTGAAAGTTACGGGTCGGAGCCCTTGGCTCTCGGGCATTAAAAAAATCTCGGTTCCAATAGCCCACGGGGAGGGGTGCTATGTAATAAGAAAAAAGGAATATAAAAAAATGTCCGCCAAAGGCGGATCCGCCTCTGGCGGAAAAAACAATGGAGAAATTGCCCTCACTTACACCAAGGGAGATATTTGCCGTTTTCAAAATCTTGAAAAAAACCCGAACGGGTCGGTCTATGACATTGCCGGCGTAAGCGCGCATAACGGCAGAGTCCTGGGGCTGATGCCCCATCCGGAACGGGCAATGTTTGTTTATCAAAGCCCTTTGTGGTATAAAAATAAAAAGGGCGATAAATCGGAAATGGGTCCCAGTTTGCAGATTTTTAAAAACGCAATCAAATACTTTATTAAATGAGCGAAATTAAAGAAAAATGCGGAATAGTCGGTATATACGGCACCGGATTACCTATTGCCCGTTTAGCTTTTTTCGCTCTATTTGCGCTCCAACATAGAGGACAGGAAGCATCCGGCATCACTACCAACGACGGGAAAAAATTCCGTACTCACAAGGGCGCCGGGCTAGTATCCCAGGTTTACAAGGAAAAAGACATAAAAAAACTAACGGGGCACATAGTCATAGGACACAACAGGTATTCAACATCAGGTGGTGGAGCCCTTAATCATGCCCAGCCGGTTGTGAATAACAATGCGTCTTTCGCTTTGGCACACAACGGAAATTTGCCAAGCGTAAAGGCTTTGAAAAAATTCCTTGCTTTAAACAAAGCGCTGCGCAAAAACCACTCGGACTCGGAACTAATAACCGACGCCATTGATTTTTATATTAAAAAAGGCAACTCAATGGAGGCGGCGGTTATAAAAGTTTTTCCGCTCATGACCGGCGCCTTTTCCCTGGTAATGATGGACAAGCATAATTTAATCGCTCTGCGTGATGCTTGTGGAATGCGTCCGCTGGCGCTCGGAAAAATCAAAAATGGCTATGTTGTCGCTTCGGAAACCTGCGCCCTTCAAACCATCGGCGCATCTTTCAAAAGGGAAGTGAGGCCCGGGGAAATGATTGTAATAAACAAAAAGGGACTAAAAAGCGTAAAACTGGCCAAGGCCAACCCGAAACACGACATATTTGAATACGTTTATTTTTCCCGACCGGACAGTGTGCTTGCGGGTAAGCTAATTTATAATGTTAGGAAGAATTTCGGCAAGGCCCTGGCTCGCGAATGTAAATTAAAAATTGATGCGATAGTGCCGGTGCCCGATACGGCGACACCCGTCGCTTTAGGATACAGCCAGGTCTCCGGTATTCCAATTGAAATGGCTTTAGTCAAAAATCGCTACGTGCATAGAACTTTCATAGAACCGGACCAAAAATCTCGCCGACGTAGCGTGGCTCTTAAACTCATACCTCTCCCGCAGGTCTTAAAAGGCAAAAAAATAGCGCTCATTGATGACTCTATAGTTAGAGGACATACATGTAAAAGATTGGTAAAAAGACTTTTTAAGGCAGGGGCTAAAGAAGTGCATCTATTAATCTCTTCTCCGCCCATACGTTTTCCGGACTTTTATGGCATGGATACTCCAAACCAAAATGAATTGATTGCATCTTTTAAAACCGTAGAAGAAATCCGTAAATTTATGGAAGCTACATCGTTACACTATCTTTCGCTTGAGGGGCTGATAAAATCCGTCGGCCTGCCGAAGACGCATCTTTCCACTTCATGCTTTACGGGTGTTTTTCCTATTGATTTAAAAGAAAGAAAAAATGAAGTAGATTATAATGTTTCAAGAAAATAAATTAAAATTAACGGTCCTTATTTCCAATACCGGCATCGGCACCAACCTAAGGGTGATAATTGACGGAGTTGCTAAAGGCAAGATAAAAGCAGAGATTGTGGCGGTGATTTCCGATACGACCGAAGCGCTTGGGCTGGAACACGCCAGAAAACATAATTTGGAAATTGAAATATGCGAAAAAAAAGAGAATTTGTTGCCGCTTTTACAAAAATTAAATCCGGATTATGTGTGTTTAGCCGGCTGGAAGCAAATTATTCTGGATGAAGTTATCTTGACATATCCCAATAAAATTTTAAACCTGCATCCGGGACTGGTTCCGAACACCACAGACGGAAGCGTTGAAAATCCTGATGAAACAAAAGGACTTTGGAATAAGGGCATGTTGACCGATAAAGCGATTCAAAACTTTTTAAATAAAAAAAACACTTTTGCTGGCTCTTCTATCCATTTTCTCACTTTAAATTTTGATTTTGGGCCGGTTTTAGGAAGAACTTTTGAAAAAATTAAAGTCAGTGATACAATTGCATCGTTGTATGGAAGGTTGAAGAAAAAAGAAAATCAATTATATGTGGAAGTTTTAGAAAAACTGACTAATACTTAAAACTCTGCAATCGCCGAAATTTAAGTAAAATATTTATGCAGAAACAAAGAATTTTAATTATCGGAAGTGGAGGCAGAGAACACGCGATAGGATGGAAAATAAAGCAGTCTATTCGCGCTGAGCAGATATTTTTCGCGCCCGGAAATGGGGGTACAGGTAGAATCGGCATAAATATACCAATTAAAGCAACAGACATCCCCGCGCTACTTGATTTCGCAAAAAAAGAAAATATCACCTTGACACTAGCTCTGCCGGATGACCCGCTTGCGCTTGGAATAGTGAACGAATTTCAAAAAAAAGGCCTGCGCATTTGGGGCCCCACTAAGGAGGCGGCGCAGATTGAATGGTCAAAAACATTCTCCAAAGATTTCATGCGCAGGCACAATCTGCCTACCGCCAAATTTATGACCTTTTCTGACTACAAAATGGCTAAAAAATATATTACCGACCAAATATTTCCGATTGTCATTAAAGCGGACGGTCTGGCGCTCGGAAAAGGAGTAATCATCTGCGAAACGCGCGAGCAGGCATATGAAGCCCTGGAAAATATATTCATAAAGAAAATATTCGGGGAAGCGGGCAATGAAATAGTGGTGGAAAAATTTTTGGCCGGCCCGGAAATATCAATTCATGCTTTTTCTGACGGAAAAAATTATAAAATATTCCCGCCGTCGCAGGATCATAAAAAAATAGGCGAAGAAGACATCGGTCCCAATACCGGAGGAATGGGCACTATTGCGCCTCTTCCTTTTGTTTCCAATAATCTTTTCAAGGAAATCGAAAAAAACATTGTGGCACCGACTTTATCCGCGATGAATTCTGATGGATATCCCTTTGTCGGTGTTATTTATCCCGGACTGGTCTTGCACAAAGACGGTCTGAAAATTTTGGAATACAACGCGCGCTTCGGCGACCCGGAGACGCAAACCTACATGCGGCTTCTTGATACCGATATACTGGATATTTTTGACGCCTGCCTGGACGGAAAATTGAATGAAATAGAAATCATATGGAGAAACGCTTATGCCTGCACAATAATTCTCGCTTCGGGAGGCTACCCGGGAAATTACGAAAAAGGAAAAGTAGTTTCCGGCATCGACGACGCAGAAAGGGAGCTCGACATAATTGTATTTCATGCCGGCACGGCCGCGAAAGATGACAAATTTGTTACAAATGGAGGAAGAGTGCTCGGAGTTTCCGCCATCGGCATTACTTTGGAAGAAACTCTCGCTAAAGCATATAAAGCCATAGAAAAAATTTCGTTTGAAGGTATGCAATACCGCAAAGACATCGGGAAATCCGCCCTTTTACTTTCAAAATAAAGAGTACTTTGATGCGATGTCATTCAGATGTTGTCTGTAAGAATACTTACAGACACATCTTCGCTAATCGCAAAAAAAATGCTAAAATATGCCTATGAAAAATAACCCAAAAGTGGGCATAATTATGGGCTCGGACTCGGATTTGGAGGTAATGGCGGAAGCGGCAAAAATCCTTGAAGAATTCGGCGTAGGATACGAAATTACGGTGGGCTCCGCTCACCGTAGCCCCGAATTGATACACAAATACATAACAACTATACAAAAACAGGGAATCAAAATTATTATCGCGGGTGCTGGAGGCGCGGCGCATCTGGCTGGAGTAGCGGCTTCTTTAGCCACCTTGCCGGTCATAGGCATTCCAATCAAAGCCAAAACCCTGGATGGCTTGGATTCGCTCCTTTCTACTGTCAATATGCCTCCGGGAGTGCCGGTCGCGACCGTCGGTATCAATGCGGCAAAAAATGCCGGTATTCTGGCAATACAAATTCTTGCCACCTCCGACTCCGAACTGGAAAATCGGCTTGTCGCTTACAAGAAAAAGATGGCGGAGGAAACACAAATAAAAGGAGAAAAACTTCAGGAAATTGGATATAAAAAATACTTGGAGAAATAAATGCAAAAATTATCATACAAAAACTCAGGGGTAAACATTGACGTTGCTAATAATACAAAAAGCGGCATAGCAAAAGTTTTGGAGGGGCAAAATAAGAATGTGCTTAATAGGATTGATGCTTTTGCGACATTATATGACGGCACTTTTCCGGGGTATAAAAACCCTATTTTGGTTTTTAAAACAGAGGAGCCGGGAACCAAACAAAAATTGGCTATAGAAAATAACAGCCTGGAAACGATCGCCTATGATTTAATCGGCCATTTGATAAATGACACGGTTGTCATGGGAGCCAAACCGCTTTCCGTGCAGGATTGCATTGTTTGCGGAAAAATGGAAAAGAAAGTAATTTTAAAAATAGTTTCTTCTTTAGCGAAGGCCTGTAAAGAAAACGGCTGTCTGCTGACCGGAGGAGAAACATCCGAACAACCCGGAGTGGTTCCAAAAGAGATTTATATTCTTACAGCAAGCATTACTGGAGTAGTTGAAAAAGATTCAATCATTGACGGCTCAAAAATAAAAGAAGGGGATACGGTACTTGCTTTGGCTTCAAATGGCTTGCACACTAATGGCATTTCTTTAGTCAGGAAAATCATGGAACAAAACCCAAAAATCCTCAAAGAAAAAATAGGCGGGAAGTCATTTATTGAAAATGTTTTAACGCCGCATAGATGCTATTATAACAGCTTGAAGGGCCTATTCGGAAATAAAGAATTAGTCGGCTTAGCACACATCACGGGTGGCGGCATTAAAGAAAATCTTAATCGGATCTTGCCCAAAAATCTAGATGCAGTCATTGATGTAAACAAAATAAGGATTTTAAAGATATTTAAAACTTTGAAAAAATTTGGTAAACTGGAAGACGAGGAGATGTTCCGGGCATTCAATATGGGAGTGGGCATAGCCGCCGTAGTTAAGAAAAACTTTGCTGGTAAAGCAAAAAAACATCTAAAGAAATTTGGGATAGATACTTATGAAATTGGTAAAATTATTAAAGGTAAGGGCAAAGTAATTTTAAAATAAAATGAATATTTTAGAAAAAACGGATTTCAAGAACTTGGGGGAGAAATACACGGGGAAGGTAAGGGACGTTTACACCCAGAAAAACAAAGTTATTTTAATCTCCACCGACCGGTATTCCGCCTTTGACCGCAACCTGGCGCTGATACCCTGTAAAGGCCAAGTGTTGACACAAGTCAGTAAATTTTGGTTTGAGAACACAAAAGACATAGTCCAAAATCATGTGATAGATTTTCCCGACCCGAACGTAGTAGTGGGTAAAAAATGTGAAGTTCTGCCGATAGAAGTTGTACCCCGAGCATATATTACCGGAGTAACCGGAACTTCTTTATGGACTTTATACCAGAAGGGTCAGAGAGATTTCGGAGATTTTACCCTGCCTGATGGCATGCATAAAAATCAAAAACCGGACAAAGTCGTGCTGACACCCACCACCAAGCGCGAGGAGCACGACCGGCCGCTCTCGGGCAAAGAGATAGTCGAAGGCGGCTACATGACCAAAGAGCAGTGGGAAAAAGTTGCGGACATTTCACTCAAACTATTCAAGCGCGGACAGGAAATCGCTTTGCAAAAAGGCTTGATTCTGGTGGACTGCAAGTACGAATTCGGTTTGGATGAAAACGGGGAACTAACTCTGGTTGACGAAATTCATACTCCCGATTCTTCGCGCTACTGGCAGGCAAATTCATACGAGGAACGGATTAATCAGGGACTGGAACCGGAAAACTTTGACAAGGAATTTCTGCGCCTATGGTTCAAAGAGCACTGCGACCCCTATAAGGACAAAGTGTTGCCGCCGGCCCCGCCGGAAATGATTGCGGAATTATCAAGGCGCTATGTGCAAATCTGCGAGCAAATTACCGGGATTCCTTTCACCGTTGAAACGGGAGATATCGGAAAAAGGATAGAAAATAATCTTAAAAAATATCAAATATAATATGCCTTTGAACTCAATTTCCCCAATAGACGGAAGATATGAAAAGTATACCAAGGATTTGGCTCCGTATTTCAGTGAAGCCGCCTCCATGAAGTATAAAGTCCTGATGGAATGCGAGTATCTGATAGCGTTGTCGGAAACGGCCGGTATCGGAATGCGGAAGTTGAATACCCGAGAAAAAGCTTCAATAAGAAATTTGTATGCAAAATTTTCGCTTGAAGACGCGGAGACGATTAGTAATATTGAATTGAAGGGGTATAAAGGCATAAAAGCCACCAATCACGATTTCAAGGCGATTGAATATTTCATCAAGGATAAAATGGCGAAAACCGGCCTGAAGGATGTGCTGGAATTCGCGCATTTCGGCCTGACCAGCGAAGATGCCAGCAATATTGCCTACGCGTTGATGTTGTCGGATGCTTTGGAATATGTACTTATCCCTGAAATCAAAAAAATAGTGGAAGAATTGGACACTCTTGCGAAAAAATATAAAAATTTGCCGATGCTGGCCAGGACCCATGGACAACCTGCTTCTCCGACCACTTTCGGCAAGGAAATGAAGGTTTTTGTTGCCAGAATTGAAAAAAGAATTGAGGGTCTTGAGAGTATAAAAATAGAAGTAAAGTTAAATGGAGCCACCGGTAACTATAATGCTCTTTATGTTGCATATCCCAAAATTGACTGGACGAAGTTTAGCCAAAAATTTATTGAAGGTTTTAATAAAAATCGTTCTCAAAAATTAAAAACAAACTTGATTACTACTCAGATAGAATGTCATGACAGTTATGTGGCTATCTTTGATACTTTAAGACAAATCAATACGATT